>Escalade_p2__coassemble_504_pt1 | contig 84089 bp, 66 predicted proteins | sample Escalade_p2__metabat2_high_PE_010 | metagenome-assembled genome bin Escalade_p2
TAACTTCCTCGAACTCAGCATACTTCACCTCCTCATTCCGGCCACTGAGCAAGAAATACAAGCCGGCAGATGCCTGAGGTTTTTCCCCTGCAATTTCCTGAGGTTTTTCCGCCGGATTCCAGTGCAGCGAGATAGTAACCTGGCCATGGCGCAGCCATACTTCCGCCTCACCTTGCGGCAAGGTAGCACACAACTGCTGCAAGCCCTGAAGCATGCGGTCAGTACCCGCGGTTTTTGAAGAAGTAGCAGCAGAAACCGCAAGCTGCCGCGCCTGCCAAAGACGCCAGAAATAAGAAAACATATTCATAAAGAGTTAGATTTAAACAGGGAGCAAATATACTGCACGAAAAAGCTGAAGTCAAGTTTTTTTGCAAATATAATCAGCGAAAATCTATCAGAGTCGACCTTTGAAGTGTTTAATTTTTCGCACCAAGGAGAAGGAATTATCCGTCCATGGATTCAGGATGAAAAGTCCATGGATTTGGACTCAGAAAGCTGTCATTTACGGAGCCGAATCCATGGAGAAAAATCCGCAAACCTACAGGTAAAATTTCATCGGATACCATCAGAAAAAATCTAACGGCATAAAAATAAATTCTAATGCCATAAAAATTTCAGAAACAGGCAGTACTTTTCACTCACTGTTCCCAAAAAATCCTATCCTTCACCATTCACCATTCACCTCCTGATAATCAAGATGAAAGGGGTGAAAGGTGAACTGAGGGCTATGCAAGAGAATAACAACATATCTTCAGGAGAAGGTATGGAAGGCCGATTCGAAAGCACTAAAGGCAACTAATTATCCACATTCCCATGGGTTTATACTGTAAGTATAAAATCTATTTTTAGTTGCAGAATTGCTATATAAGTATAGCAAAAACAAGGTATCCAGGAGAAAAATGATTTTTTTTGCGGGTTCTGATTCATCACGAAATTCTTTTTTTACTAACTTTACACCAAATTTTGAGAATAGCAACTAAAACAATACATAATTTTTTAGATTTATAATCAGATGAAACAGGATATGATTGTCATTCTTGACCTGGGTAGTCATGAAAATACGGTAGTGGCTCGTGCTATCCGTGCGTTAGGTGTGTATAGTGAGATTTACCCTCACGATATTACAGTAGATGAACTGAAGGCGTTACCCAATGTAAAGGGTATTATTATTAATGGAGGTCCGAACAATGTCATCGACGGAGTGGAGATTGATGTACTTCCGGGTATTTATGAATTGGGTATTCCGGTGATGGCTGCCGGCCATGACAAAGCCCTTTGCGAAGTGAAACTTCCTGCCTTTACTGATGATATGGAAGCGGTGAAGGAAGCAGTGAAGGGATTTGTACTGGATACTTGCCACGCTGAAACCAATTGGAACATGAAGAATTTCGTGGCCGACCAAGTTGAACTGGTGCGCCGTCAGGTAGGCGACAAGAAGGTATTGCTGGCTTTGTCGGGGGGTGTAGACAGCTCGGTAGTAGCTGCTTTGCTGCTCAAGGCTATTGGCGATAATTTGGTATGTGTGCATGTGAACCATGGTTTAATGCGTAAAGGTGAATCAGAAGATGTGGTGGAAGTATTCCGCAACCAGCTGAAGGCAAACCTGATTTACTGTGATGTGACTGAACGCTTCCTGACCAAACTGGCCGGTGTAGCTGATCCGGAACAGAAGCGTAAAATCATCGGCGGCGAATTTATCCGTGTGTTCGAAGAAGAGGCACGCAAGCTGAACGGTATCGATTTCTTAGGACAAGGTACCATCTATCCCGACATCGTGGAAAGTGGCACGAAGACTGCCAAGATGGTAAAATCACATCACAATGTAGGTGGTCTGCCTGAAGACTTGAAATTTGAATTGGTGGAACCGCTACGTCAGTTGTTCAAGGACGAAGTACGTGCCTGCGGTTTGGAACTGGGCTTGCCTTATGAAATGGTTTACCGCCAGCCGTTCCCTGGTCCTGGTCTGGGTGTACGCTGCTTGGGTGCCATTACACGCGACCGTCTGGAAGCTGTCCGTGAGTCGGATGCTATCTTGCGCGAAGAATTCCAGAAAGCCGGATTGGACAAGAAGGTATGGCAATACTTTACCGTGGTGCCCGACTTCAAGTCAGTGGGTGTGCGCGATAATGCCCGTTCTTTCGACTGGCCGGTAATTATCCGTGCAGTCAATACGGTGGATGCCATGACAGCTACCATCGAACCGGTGGACTGGCCTATCTTGATGAAGATTACGGACCGCATTCTTAAAGAAGTGAAAAATGTGAACCGTGTCTGCTACGATATGTCGCCGAAGCCGAATGCAACCATCGAATGGGAATAAAATAAAGCCTTTGAGCGCATAATAAAATAGCCTGCAAAAACACAATGCAGGCTATTTTATTTATCCATGTATGCTCTAATTAAAATTCACACTCACCATCATCCCAATAGGCTATTAAATGAACCTCTCCCTCTCTGTACCACTCTGGTTCTAAAACATGATGTACCATAACTTCTTCCAGGGCGGATTCTACCTCGGTTTCCGTCACAAGCAGGTCGTCTATTTCAACTTTAAAATAAGCATAATCACCATCCTTCGGTTTGTAATACTTCACCTTACAGTCGTAGAATGCATCTTCCATAGCCTCTTTAATGTCCTGCCTGATTTCTCTCCAGTTTTTCATATCATATCAATTAAGTGATAACCAATATAAAAGAGGGAGTTACCTTTAATTTGTAACTCCCTCTTTATCAATGTGAGCGGCAAACGGGGCTCGAACCCGCGACCCTCAGCTTGGGAAGCTGATGCTCTACCAACTGAGCTACTGCCGCAAATCCCATTTCTTGTACGCGGCAAAGGTAGTAAAAAGTTTCTGAAAGAAACAAGGCTTTCCTGATTTTATTTCTTATTTTTGTAACTACAATATAAATCAAGAATCGCAAAACTAACTCGATAATGGTAACAGAACAACTTAAAGAACTCTATATTAAATACACCGGCATCGAACCGACTTCTGTCATTGAATTACCTACATCCGGTTCCAACCGCAGCTACTTTCGGCTGTCGGGTACCCCCTCTTTCATTGGTGTAAGCGGCGAGTCGAAAGAAGAAAACGAGGCATTCCTTTATATGGCTGCCCATTTTCGCCAAAAAGGCATTGCTGTACCTCAGGTAGTAGCCGTGTCGGACGACCATATGCTTTATCTGCAAGAAGATTTAGGCGACACACTTCTATTTGATGCCATAGAAAACGGACGGCATACCCAGCATTACACACCTATGGAAAAGGACCTGCTGCGCAAGACTGTCCGACTGTTGCCTGCCATTCAATTTGCAGGAGCGAAAGATTTTGACTTTTCACGCTGCTATCCGCTGCCCGCCTTTAATCAACGGTGTATTTTTTGGGATTTGAATTATTTCAAATACTGTTTCCTAAAGCCTAGCGGCATCGTATTTCAAGAAGACCTGCTGGAGAATGATTATCAGTCTTTAGCCCGTGTGCTGCTACAGAGTGAATCGTCCACTTTTATGTATCGTGACTTTCAAAGCAGAAATGTTATGATTCATGAAAGCCAACCATGGTTCATAGACTTTCAAGGAGGAAGAAAAGGACCTTATTACTATGACATAGCTTCGTTCTTATGGCAGGCAAAGGCTAATTTCACGGATGAAATCCGTCAGGAATTACTGTCGGAATATTTGGATGAACTCCAACGCTATACTACAGTAGATGATGACGAGTTCTATGCCCAGCTGAAACACTTCGTACTGTTTCGCACCTTGCAGGTGTTGGGTGCCTATGGTTTCCGAGGATATTTTGAAAAGAAAAAACACTTTCTGCAAAGCATTCCTTATGCCATCGCTAATTTAAGAAAACTTCTGACTGATTCCTTCCCTGAATACCCGTATTTATGCAGTGTACTCAGGCAACTAACAGAATTACCGCAGTTTGCCAGTTCACCCGCCAGTACATTGGTAGTCAATGTAAAAAGCTTTTCTTACAAGAAAGGTATACCGGAAGACCCGTCGGGCAACGGTGGAGGGTTTGTATTTGATTGCAGAGCCGTACATAATCCCGGCAGATACGATCGCTACAAGTCACTTACCGGACTGGACAAGCCGGTTATAGATTTTCTAGAAAACGACGGAGAAATCATCCGTTTTCTGGAACATGTGTACGGTCTGGTAGACGCCTCTGTAGAACGCTATATAGAACGGGGGTTTTCCAATCTGTCTGTTTGTTTCGGCTGTACTGGCGGACAACATCGCTCCGTCTATAGTGCACAGCGACTGGCCGAACATCTGCATCAGAAATTTGGCATAAAAATTATTCTGGAACATCGAGAACAAAATATTCACAGCATCTTAGATTAAAAAACATCATGAAAGCTCTAGTATTTGCAGCCGGACTAGGCACTCGGCTCCGCCCTCTTACAGACCATATGCCCAAAGCATTGGTTCCTGTCGGCGGGAAGCCCATGCTGGAACGTGTCATCCTGCGTCTTAAAGAGGCAGGATGCAACGACATTACTATCAATATTCATCATTTGGGAGAACAAATTATAGATTTTATACATGCGAATCAATCGTTTGGCATCGACATACATTTCAGCGACGAACGTGGAAAATTACTGGATACTGGCGGAGGCATACGTAAGGCACGTACATTCTTGGATGGAGGCGAACCGTTTTTAGTACATAATGCTGACATTCTGACGGATGTAGACTTAAGAGAACTGTATAATTTCCACCTTCAGAAGCAGGTGGAAGCAACTCTTCTGGTAAATCATAGAGAAACATCGCGATACCTGGTGTTCAATCAAAAAAAACTGCTTTGCGGATGGATGAATAAATCTACAGGAGAAACCCGCCCGGACAACTTTGTATTCACACCTGACGTCCACCAGCTCTATGCCTTTTGCGGTGTACATGTGTTTTCTCCATCTCTGTTTGCAGCCATGGATTCTTCCCAGTGGGGAGATAAGTTTTCCATCATCCCGTTTTATTTATCAGTGTGTCAGCAAGCTCGCATCACGGGCTACTGCCCCACACACCTGCAATGGTATGATATCGGTAAACCAGACACCTTAGAAGAGGCGGAAAAATGGATGCTGTCGGCTAAATAAAAGAGTAAATCTAGTGGAACAATCCTCATCGTACACGTAACAATCAATATGGAACTATTAGTATATAAAGCGTCTGCCGGTTCAGGAAAGACATTTACACTGGCTGTAGAATACATCAAACACCTGGTACTGAATCCCTACGCATACAGGCAAATTTTAGCGGTAACCTTTACCAACAAGGCGACTACCGAAATGAAAGAACGCATCTTGCAGCAACTCTATGGCATCTGGAAAGGTGATACCGCTTCCGAAGCATACCTGAACCACATTCGTCAGCAATGCCATCTGCCGGATGAGGAACTGAGAAAGCGTGCCGGACAAGCCCTGCAAAACATACTGCATGATTATAGCCGATTCCGGGTGGAAACCATCGACTCGTTCTTTCAATCCGTCATGCGTAATCTGGCCAGGGAGCTGGAACTAAGCCCAAACTTAAACATAGAACTGAATAATGCAGAGGTACTCGATGAGGCGGTAGACAGCTTGATAGAAAAGCTTACTCCTACTTCACCTGTATTGGCTTGGCTGCTAGACTATATCAATGAACGTATAGCCAATGACAAACGTTGGAACGTGTCGGAAGAAATAAAATCATTTGGACAAAATATATTTAACGAAGGTTATATAGAGCGGGGAGAAATGCTGCGAATAAAGCTGCACGATGCCAACTACATACCGCTCTATAAAGACGCGCTGCGTGAACAAGAAACTGATGCGCTGGAACAAATGAAAGGGTTCAGTGAGCAATTTGAAGGTATCCTGGAAAGCCATGGACTGTACCCGGACGATTTAAAGGGTGGATCCAAAGGAATTGGAAGTTATTTCCGGAAGTTGAGAGATGGACGGCTTACTGATAAAGATGTGCTAAATGCCACGCTAAGCAAAGCGCTGGAGGATGCACAAAATTGGAGCAGTAAGACTTCAGCCCGCAAAAACGAAATCGTACGATTGGCTGGCGAAGAACTGATACCGCTATTACAGGAAGCTGAGAAACTGCGTCCTGTGCGCAACCAGACTGTAAACAGTGTACGTTTATCTCTGCAGCACTTAAACAAACTGCAACTGCTTAACCACATTGACGAGGAGGTACGCTTGTTGAATAAGGAACATAACCGTTTCCTGCTATCAGATACCAATGCGCTACTGCACCGCCTGGTAGGCGAAGGGGACTCTTCCTTTGTATTCGAGAAGCTAGGAGCAAATATTCAAACTGTCATGATTGATGAATTTCAAGATACCAGCCGTATGCAATGGGGAAACTTCCGTCTATTGCTGTTGGAAGGACTTTCGCAAGGTGCCGACAGCTTGATAGTGGGTGATGTGAAGCAATCTATCTACCGATGGAGAAACGGTGATTGGAGCATTCTGAACAATTTAGGCAAGCAAACAGACCATGCTGAAAATGATGAAGACTTTTTTGCCTTAAACTCCTCTTTGATTCAGATAAAGACGCTGACTACCAACAGACGCAGTGAGGCAAACATCATTCAGTTCAATAATTCCTTCTTTACAGAAGCCGTCGGTTACTTGAATGAAAAACACCAGACCGAATTACACGAAGAATGTATACCGCTGAAAGAGGCTTATGCTGATGTTGTGCAACAATCGCCCAAAGCCGTTAACAAGGGGTACATCAAGACTTCTTTTATTACTGGCGACGATTCACAGGACTACATGGAACAGACATTGCATGCCTTAGGACAAGAAGTAGAACGACTATTGGCATCTGGTGTGCAACAGCACGACATCGCCATTCTGGTGCGTAAAAACAGAAACATTCCGCTTATCGCAGACTATTTTGACAAAGAGCTGCAACTGAATATTGTATCGGATGAAGCTTTCCGTCTTGACTCTTCTGCGGCTGTATCAACGTTGATCAATGCACTACGTCTGCTGTCTAATCCACAAGAGAGTATTGCCCAATATGAATTGCAGTTGACATGTCCGCTTCTCTCGGAAAGTGAAGATACATTGCCTCCATCTTTCACAACTAGATTTGATGAGCTTAGGTTGATGCCACTCTACGAACTGCTGGAAGAACTGTTGGATATTTTTCAGATAAACCGGATACCCCACCAGGAAGCTTATCTATTTGCTTTTTTTGATGCCGTTATCGACTATTTGCAAGAACACTCTTCTGATCTCACTTCATTTCTAAATTATTGGAATGAAACCTTGTGTAGAAAGACCATCGCTAGCGGTGAGGTGGAAGGTATACGGATTTTATCCATACATAAATCAAAAGGACTGGAATTTCATACCGTATTACTGCCATTCTGTGATTGGAAGATGGAGAATGAAACCAACAATCAGTTGGTGTGGTGTGCGCCTGAAGTAAAACCATTTAACGCACTCGACTTGGTTCCTGTAAATTATTCTGCTGTCATGGCAGAATCTATTTATAGAAAACACTACCTGCATGAGCGACTTCAGCTTTGGGTAGACAACCTAAACCTGCTTTATGTGGCCTTTACACGAGCCGAAAAGAACTTGATCATCTGGACACGCGACAATCAAAAGAATACTATGAGCGAGCTGTTGGCTGCCACACTGCCTGCCGTAGCTAAGCAAACTGGTGCTGAATGGCGGGAAGAAGAGAATATCTATGAAGGTGGAGATTTATGTGTCTCTGAACAAACCGGAGTACAAGATACGACTTCTTCACTGAATAAGTTACAGATAAAGCCTGAAAAACTGCCTGTGAAACTGACAAGCAAGCGGCATGATATGGAATTCAGACAATCGAACCGATCGGCGGATTTTATAGCAGGCATCCGTGAAGAAGAATCGCCGAAACGGTTCATACAACGAGGACGATTATTACATACGCTTTTTTCTGCTATACATACCGAACGGGATATAGATGAAGCTTTGACCAAACTAGTATTTGAAGGGGTAATCGGCAGCAAAGAACAAGAAAACGAACTACGTGAATGGACACATCGTGCCCTATCGCTGCCACAAGTGAAAGACTGGTATGCAGGCAGTTGGCAGATTTTCAACGAATGTAATATTATATGGATGGAAAATGATAGTCTGCACAGCCGCAGACCAGACCGTGTAATGATGAGAAATAAAGAAATTGTCATCGTGGACTTCAAGTTCGGTAAGCCTAGAAAAAGCTACATTACACAGGTTCAGGAATACATGAAGCTAATTCGACGTATGGGATATGATACTTATCAAATCAACGGATTTTTGTGGTATGTAGACGAAGAACGTATAGACAGTGTCAAGGAAGATTAACCCAGGTTTAAAAATGAGCATAATTATGAAGACATTTTTACAAATGGTCGCACAAGACCTACATCATAAATTAGGAAATGATTTATCGCGTACAGCCATCGTGTTTCCCAACAAGCGTGCCAGACTCTTTTTCGATGAATACTTAGCTGCCGAAACAGACCGACCGCTGTGGTCGCCAGCGTATGTCACCATCAGCGAACTCTTCCAACAGCTTTCACCCTGGACGTTAGGTGACCCGATTGCCTTAATTTGTGAATTATACAAAGTATTCTGCAAAGAGACACAAAGTGAAGAGACACTGGATGATTTTTATTTTTGGGGCGAACTGCTTATCAGCGATTTTGACGATGCAGACAAGAACAGAGTAGATACAACGCGCTTATTCAGTAATCTGAAAGACTTAAGAGCATTGATGGATGACTCTACATTCCTAGATGAAGAACAGGAAGCTGCAATCCAACAATTTTTTCAGCATTTTTCTATAGAAAAGCGCACGGTACTGAAAGAGAAGTTTATTTCGCTTTGGGATAAGTTGGGCGATATTTATGCTGCTTTTCGCCGGAATCTGGCAAATCAAGGAATGGCCTACGAAGGGATGATGTATCGCCAGATTATGGAAGAATTCCCTATCGACCGTTTAGTGTATGAACGCTATATATTTGTTGGATTTAATGTACTGAATAAAGTAGAACATGACTTTTTCCTGCGGTTACAAGAGGCGGGGAAAGCGTGGTTCTATTGGGATTATGATACTAGTTATGTACTAGAGGCGCAGAATCCACAGGTTCGTCAGGTGTCAGAGGCTGGTGAATTTATCATCCGGAATTTGAAAGATTTTCCTAATCAATTGCCTGCCAGTTGTTTCGATGTGATGCGTCAGCCTAAACGTATACGCTACATCTCGGCACCTACAGAAAATGCCCAAGCCCGGTATATATCGCAATGGTGGAAGGATGAAGTGGTTGGAGGGAACAATTCTGGGGCCTGTCGCGAAAAAGAAAATGCAGTAGTATTATGCAATGAATCTCTGCTACTTCCAGTACTTCATTCACTGCCTGATGACGTAAAGAATATCAACGTCACTATGGGATTCCCATTATCACAAACTTCAGTATTCAGTTTTATCCATGCTTTGATAGAGCTACAAACTACTGGATACGAATCTCGACAAGGATATTTCTTATACGACGCCGTACTGAATGTTTTGAAGCATGCTTATACTCGAAGACTGACTCCGGCAGCAGAACAGTTGGAGCAATGGTTGGTAAGCAACAATCGCTTCTACCCTCTTCCTTCTGAACTTAAAAAAGACGAATGGCTGGAAAAGATTTTTACACCTCAGAGCGGTAACTTGGCATTATGCAATTATTTGACAGAGCGGATACGAGATGTTTCTATACTATATCGGACAAAAACAGACAACAATGATATTTTCAACCAACTGTACCAAGAGTCGCTTTTTAAGAGTTTTACTCTTATTAACCGCTTGGCGATGTTGGTAGAAAAAGGAGATTTGACCCTACGTTCTGATACCTTTAAGCGTCTGCTAGACAGATTACTGAGCAGTGCCAGCATCCCTTTTCATGGAGAACCTGCCATCGGCATGCAAATTATGGGAGTGTTGGAAACCAGAAATCTAGACTTCCGAAACTTGATTCTGCTATCTGTAAACGAAGGCCAACTACCCAAAGCTGGAGGAGATTCATCTTTTATTCCTTATAATTTGCGAAAAGCTTTTGGCATGACTACCATCGAACATAAGAATGCTGTATATGCTTATTATTTTTACCGGCTTATTCAGCGGGCCAATAGCGTGACACTTCTTTACAACACCTCATCTGATGGACTAAACCGTGGCGAGATGTCGCGATTTATGTTACAATATCTGGTAGAGTCTGGGCAAGAAATTACTCATCAATACCTGGAAGCAGGCCAGAAACCTCGTACAGAACGGCGTGTGTCTATCAGTAAAGATGACTCATTGATGAAAAAACTATATCAGGCATTTGACATTCGCCTGCATCCAAACCGCGTCTTTTCACCATCGGCCCTGAACACTTATCTGGATTGCCGCTTGAAATTTTATTTCCGCTTTCTGAAAGGTCTGAAACCCGTAGATGAAGTCAGTGCTGAAATTGACTCGGCTCTTTTTGGCACTATTTTCCATAAAGCAGCAGAGTGCATATATCGAGATTGGTCTGCCGGAAGAAATATCATTGAAAAACAGCAAATCGCTGATTTACTGCGCAATGATGTGAAGTTGCAAAATTATGTGGACAATGCCTTTAAAGAAGAATTTTTCCATATACCTATTCAGGAAAAAGCACCTTATAATGGTACGCAACTAATACATGCTAAGGTAATAGGATTCTATCTAAAGCAGTTGCTACGGCATGACCTGCAATATGCTCCATTCTCTATAGTAGGTATGGAAACAAAAGTAGCAGAGCAGGTAGTTATTCATACACCAGTAGGAGAACTACCCATACAAATCGGAGGAACTATAGACCGTATGGATAGCAAGGATGGAATACTTAGAATCGTAGATTATAAGACAGGAGGAAGTCCGAAAATTCCGGAAACAATAGAACAACTGTTTACCCCTGGAGAACAACGTCCGGGCTATATATTCCAGACTTTCCTCTATGCAGCCATTCTATGCCGCAAACAACCACTGAAAGTAGCTCCTGCTTTGCTCTATATCCATAGAGCCGCTTCGGATAGCTATTCTCCGGTGATAGAAATGGGAGCACCCAGACAGCCCAAAACTGTGATAGACGACTTTTCGGTATATGAAAAAGAATACCGGGAACGGTTGATGAAATTACTGGAAGAAATATACAATCCGCAAGAATCATTCATGCAGACAGACGACCGAAAAAAATGTGAATTTTGCGAGTTTTGTCAGATTTGCGGCCGATGACGAGTAATCAATACTCGTCATCGCGAGGCACATACTCCTCGTATTGAGCAGGAAGGCTGAACTCTTTGTCGGCAAAGAGTTCGGCCAATCCTGTAATCTGCTTCAGCCGCAACACTTCATCACGATCCATACCAATGTGCTTCATAATCCATTCATCAGACATACCAGCCTTGTCTAATTCTGCCACAATATGACTCATCAATTCAATATTATGCGTGCCTCGCGCCCGATTATGACGGATAGTAGATGCCATCCGATTCGATAAATCCTTCTTGATTACCACTACCGGAAGAAGACCGTTTTCTCTATCGAAGACTCTCTTAGAGGTTTTCATAACCTGGTAACGATGAAAGCCATCTACCAGAATGTAGTTATCTTCTTCTTCATTGTAATAGCAAACACAGGGCATAGTAAATCCGTCTTCCCAAATAGATAATTCCAACAGTCTCATCTCGGGTGGAGCTACCACATTCGGATTATAGGCATTGGCCACTACTTTATGCAGGGGCACTGCTTTTACTTGATATACAGGACTCTGAAACTCACTCATAACATCATATTTTTAAATTGTTCCATTATTAAATCTCTCTTTCTCACCTCTTCTTTATTAAGAGAAAAACCCATGTATTTACAGGCATGATCATTCTTTAATATGCATATACACATGCGTTTATACGTAGGAATTTCTTTAAACTCAGATATACTGATGTCGTCGAGATACTCCATCCTTACTGGCTTTTTCTGCGTTTTGAATTTAGTAGTAGTTCCTACTTCGAACTTTATTCCAAGGTCGGTCAGTTTCTGAATGGTTTCATCGCTTAGGCAGCCCCCTTTCTTTCGCCAAAATTCTTGACTGACTGTCAGTTTCTTTAAATAATTCCGCCTGATAGGTTCAGGTAAAGTTTTCAGCAAAAACTGCATAAATTCTTTCCAGGTATATCCTTCAGGCAGTCTGATTTTATTCCACCCCATAGCACGAGTACCACCATATATGGAAGTAAAGTTCACACCATTTACACGCCCTATCATCTTACCCCATGTATACGGATCTATTGCTTTATACAAAGACAACGTGCTTTGCCCTTCCGATAAGAACGGACTGGCCACCCGCTGACGCTCAATGTTCAGTCCGGCCTTATAATATAAGTCATACAAGCTATTATAATCGTATCCAAACTTTCCGTTAGCCGTCCATACATCGGTAGTTTTCCAATCAAAGATAGGGTATACATTAAAGATGTCGTTACCTATGCGAGAAGTCCAGCGATAATTATGATACATCTGATACTTTTTTGCCATGTGTATAGCACGCCAACGATTATAACTCTCTTGTGTACGTATGCCTATTAAAAAACATGTACGTACGGGATCTTTACGCTCGTGCAGCCATTGGGCAAATAACATCTGAAACTCATAATCCCATAGTTTCTCCGTGTAGAAAGGGAAATGCTCCTTGGTCCATACCCCTTTGGGCATAGGCCTTACCCACAAATCTTTCATCTTTTCATCCCACGGCCTCCAGTAGCTCTGGTGCATTGATGTAGACGTGGTCACGCGGAAAGGAACACAAATCCTATACCACTCCAATATATCTTGGTTAGAGGCAATCATACGATTCACGTAATCAAGTGTCATGGTGTATTGTATTTCATAATCTAAATGAAACACACAAATCTTACGTTTCAACTGATGCTTTCTGATGTAATCAATGCATAAATTCAAGAGTAATCCACTGTCTTTTCCTCCTGAAAACGACACGCAGATATTGTCAAAATCTCTAAATATAATGTATAATCTATCTTGCAATAGGTCATATACATTTTTAGACAAAGTTTCCGTTTCACTATTCATATCGTCTTGCATCTACTCTATCGTTAATTTTATATATCTGGCCCAGGTTCTTTGGACCACAAAGCCTAGTGTACGAAAGCACTCTACATCTTCTTTCAGACAAATGGCCGTCAGCTTATAGCCAAGTGATAACGTTGGTTTATCTCTGTAAAAAGAATGTGCGAAAACTGTTTCTGCACCCTCGTGTTGCTCCTGACATTCTACCCTATGCGGCAATTTCTCTAAATGGTCTAATAGCATTCTCGACAGCAGCTGCATCAACACCTCCCTGTCTTTATGCGTAACATAGTAATTATTGATGATGTACTCCTTGCCCCTATGTTCTACCGGAACAAACCCTATAACTGAATGACCGTTCATGGCAATATACCACACGAAATGTTCAGTGGTCTTGAAAGGATAGTTCATATTTTGCTTCAGTACCTCCGGATTCATTACCAGCGGACCTACCAAGGGATAGAGCGCCGGCTCTGTACCCTGCATTTTTATTATTTCCATAGTTGTCTATTCGCAATTTACATCTTCAAAACTTGGGTAAAGATATACATAAATTCGGTCTGTTACGCTATTTGAATCCATTTTATCAATAAAAAGGTGGAAACAAGAAGAACGAATCTCGTGATTTATGCGTACTTTTGCTAAGTAACCCTAAAAGAAATAAAGAATGGAACAGCAAGAATTACTGAATGCACATAACAAAAAAGAATATCCGCCCATGCATACGTGTGAACATATCGTGAACCAAACAATGATCCGCATCTTTCACTGTGAAAGGTCGGTATCGGCACACATTGAAAGGAAAAAGAGCAAGTTGGATTATATATTGCCTTCAGAACCTACAGAGGAACAAGTTCAATTGTTAGAAAAAAGTGTCAACGAGGTGATTGCACAGCAATTGACCATCACTACAGAATATATCACACAATCGGAAGCTGCTGGTCGATTTAATCTAGAAAGACTTCCTGAAAATGCTTCAGAGACAGTACGTATCGTAAAGGTAGGCGATTATGACGAATGCCTCTGCATAGGTACACACGTGGCCAATACACAGGAAATAGGAACATTTAAGATTATCAGCCATGACTGGAATGAAGATACGCACCTCTGGCGGATAAGATTTAAGTTACTTTCTTGAAAAACATTCTAACGAAGCTACGTGTTATAGCACTAAGGTATAAACAGAACAAGAGAACAATCATTTTAACCTTTTATGTTTTGTAATAACCAGATACTTTTGCAAAAAATATAATGTCTATAAAAACTAAAAGAACAACTATGAAACGATTCTATCTAATAGGGGCAGGTATATGCCTGCTATTTCTTTTTTCTTGCGGAAGGGGCAACCAAATGAAACAAACCTGCAAGACAGTGAAGATTGATACTGTGCAGGCCACTGGGATGCCAAGTATCCTGCAATATCCTGGCAAAGTGAAAGCTGCCGAAGAGGTTAATCTATCCTTTCGCGTAAGCGGTACTATTCAACGCTTTCTGGTGGATGAAGGAAGTCATGTACGCCAAGGTCAATTGCTAGCCGAACTTGATCCTACCGATTATCAGATTCAGCTGGATGCCACGGAGGCTGAATACCAACAAATCAAAGCTGAAGCCGAACGAGTAATGGCCTTATATCAAGATAACGGCACCACTCCCAATGCCAATGATAAAGCTGTATATGGACTAAAACAGATTACAGCTAAAAGAAAACATCATCAGGATCAGTTAGCATATACCAAACTGAAAGCTCCTTTCTCAGGTGTAGTTCAAAAAAGGCTGTTCGATACACATGAAACGGTCGGAGCTGGAATGCCGGTAGTGGCCATGGTGGGTAATGGTACACCTGAGGTGGAAATCAATCTTCCTGCAGCTGAATACATACGTAGGGATGCGTTCGAAAAAACACATTGTACCTTTGATATTTATCCGGGCAAGACATACCCTCTAAAATTTGTGAGTGTAACCCCCAAGGCTAATGCCAATCAGCTGTACACCATGCGTCTGCAACTGATAACCGACGGGCAACCTCTTCCCTCTCCTGGTATGAATACAATGGTAAGTATCATCTGCAAACCCGATGAATCGACTCAACTATCAGTACCCAGCACAGCCGTATTCCAAAAAGATGGTAAAACATTTGTATATATTTATCAGGCTGAACAGGGTAAAGTAGAACTTTGTCCTGTGGAAGTATTACACTTATTGAGCAACGGGCGAACCCTGGTAAGCTCTACTCAGCTGGCATCTGGCAACTTGGTTGTAGCGTCAGGAGTACATCACCTGCAAAACGGAGAACAGGTATCTCCTATTCCAACCCCCTCTGCTACCAATGTGGGCGGACTGCTGTAAATCACAAACTATTATTTAACCTATTCATTTATACACATGGATATCAGTAAATGGGCATTCCAAAATCGTAATTTGATTTATTTCCTCATCGCCGTACTTTTGGTAGGTGGAGGATATGCCAGTTATGAAATGAGCAAACTGGAAGATCCCGAAATTAAAGTAAAACTGGCAATGGTGGTAACCACCTATCCGGGTGCATCGGCACATCAGGTGGAACTTGAAGTAACGGATGTGCTCGAAAAAAACATCAGAAGTATGGGAAATATAGATAATATAGAAAGTTACTCTTTCAATGATCTTTCCCTGATTCAAATAGAACTATTGAGCACGGTACGCGAAGACGACGTGGAGCAATGCTGGGATATGCTGCGCCGCAAGGTGGATGACGCTAAAAGTGCTTTACCGGCTGGTGCCGGAACTCCGATGGTCAAAGATGACTTTGGCAATGTATATGGCATGTTCTATGCATTGACCGGCGACGGACTCAGCGACCGGGAATTGTCCGATTATGCAGAACTCATAAAACGTGAAGTTATTGATTTGGATGGTGTAGAACGGGTGGAACTATATGGAGAGCGGGCAGAATGTATCAATATCTCCCTGCTGCAAGACCGTATGGCAAATCTCGGTGTAAAGCCTGCTGAAGTACTGGCTACTTTTAATGGTCAAAACAAGACAACTTACAGCGGATATTTTGACAATGGAGATAACCGTATTCGAGTGACAGTCAATGATAAATTTAAGACGGTAAATGACATTGGCAACATGATTATCCAAGGACATGATGACGATCAACTGCGATTACGTGACATTGCCCGCATAGAAAAGGCTTATGAAAATCCTACAAGGAATGAAATGTCCTATGATCAGAAGCGTGCACTAGGTATCTTGATAGCTGCCGCAAGTGGTTCAGATATTGTAAAGGTAGGAGCAGAAGTTACCCGTAAGTTGGATGAACTAAAAGCCACCCGTCTTCCTATCGGCGTAGATTGCCATAAAGTGTTTTATCAGCCTGAACGGGTCGGTGCATCGCTAGGAACCTTTGTTATCAATCTGATAGAATCGGTTATCATCGTTGTGGTTATCTTAATGCTAGCTATGGGATTTAAGAGTGGCATCATTATCGGTATCAGCCTTGTGGTCACCGTATTCGGTTCATTTCTATTCTTATATTCTGCAGACGGAACCATGCAACGGGTATCACTAGCAGCTTTCATTCTGGCTATGGGTATGCTGGTAGACAATGCTATTGTAATTATTGATGGTATATTGGTAGATTTAAAAGCAGGAAAAGAAAAAATGGATGCACTGACTGCCATCGGCAGACAAACGGCTCTCCCACTGCTGGGTGCCACTTTGATAGCCATCATTGCTTTTTTACCTATCTACATGTCGCCTGATACTGCCGGAATTTATACACGCGATTTATTTATCGTATTGGCCGTATCACTCCTATTAAGTTGGGTATTGGCACTGGTTCATGTACCCTTGATGGCCAATCGCTATTTGAAAATCCAGAAGGAACCTAGTAGCAGTGGGCAGCGAGAATACAAGGGACGCACCTATGCCCTTCTGCGCAGCTGCCTTCATTTTTCATTGTCACACCGCTGGAGTTTTGTATTTGCCATGGTAGGGTTACTGGCTCTGTCGGGCCTGGGTTATCAGTTCATGCGCCAAGGATTCTTCCCGGATATGGTTTATAACCAACTGTATATGGAATATAAATTGCCGGAAGGAACCGACTATACACGAATAGAGAAAGACTTGCGTTCTATAGAGAATTATTTAAAGACTCGTCCGGAAGTGACCCATATCACTGCATCTATAGGTGGTACACCGGGACGATATAATCTGGTACGCAGTATTGCCAACCCTTCATTAAGTTATGGCGAACTTATCATAGACTTCACCTCACCAGAAACATTAGTGGATAATATCAACGATATTCAAGCATACCTTACAGAACATTATCCGGATGCCTATGTAAAAATGAAACGCTATAATCTGATGTATAAGAAGTACCCTATCGAAGCTCAATTCTTAGGTCCAGACCCAGCTGTACTTCACCAATTGGCAGATAGCGCTCGCCGCATCATGGAAGCTACACCAGAAGTTTGTCTCATTACTACAGATTGGGATCCACAAGTACCTGTGTTAACCATAGAATATGACCAACCGGCCGCTCGCGCACTTGGTCTCAGCCGTAATGATGTCAGTTTATCTTTGCTAACAGCTACCGGTGGTATACCCATTGGCTCTTTCCATGAAGGAATCCATGCCAACACCATCTACCTGAAATGTTTAGATGAAAAAGGACAGCCCATAGAAAATCTGGGCAATACACAAGTCTTTTCTTCGCTACCTTCCATCAACGGAGTACTGACAGAAGAAATGATGCTGAAGTTAAAAAGTGGAACACTAAGTAAGGAAGATTTAGTGGAAAGCCTCATGGGGAGCACTCCACTGAAACAAATTAGCAAAAATATTGATATCCGATGGGAAGACCCTGTTGTACCTCGCTACAACGGACAACGCAGCCAACGTGTACAATGCTCTCCATCACCTGGAGTAGAAACAGAAGCTGCACGACAAGCTGTTGCAAAGAAAATCGAACAAATTCCTCTACCTACAGGATATAGTCTACGCTGGCAAGGTGAAAAAAGCGCCAATGATGAATCAATGAGATACTTGTTTAAAAGTTTCCCTCTGGCAATTATCTTGATGATTGCGATTCTTATCATGTTGTTCAAAGACTATAGAAAACCGCTGATTATCTTCTGCAGTATTCCAATGGTAGTTATCGGTGTAGTAATTGTTATGCTGCTAACCGGAAAAACGTTCAACTTTGTAGCCATCGTAGGTACATTAGGGCTTATCGGTATGATTATCAAAAACGGTATTGTACTAATGGATGAAATCACGTTGCAGTTAGGGAAAGGCGTAGAGCCTATCACAGCTTTAATAAACAGTGCCCAAAGCAGACTACGACCAGTGATGATGGCTTCGCTTACTACCATTCTAGGAATGATACCTTTGCTATCAGATGCCATGTTTGGTTCATTGGCAGCTAGTATCATGGGGGGATTACTGTTTGGCACATTGATAACCTTGCTGTTTATCCCGGTACTTTATGCTTTGTTCTTCCATATTCATGTGAAATCATGAGAGGAAAGGTTATGTAACTCAAAATTAGAAATTATGAAGAAAAGATATTTATCTACCCTACTATTTTGTATGGCAGTATCCCTGTCGGCACAAGAAAAAGATACTGTATATATAGCGAAAAAAACAGAACTGCTTACCATATCGCAATGTCGGGAATTGGCATTAAAACACAATAAAGAAATGGCTGCTACCTACTGGCAGACTAAGGCAGCTCACCACACCATGAAGAGTTATCTGGGAAATTTCTTCCCAGATATCTCACTTACAGGAATGGGACTCTACGGTACTGCCAATGGGAGTTTGGGAATTCCTGGAGGCAATCTGCCAACATTCATGCCCACCGGAAACACTCAAATGGTACCTAACGGCGGATTTGCCTACTTCCCTGGATTTGAATTAAAATATAAATTAGGATGGATGTATTCAGGAGGAGTACAAGTAGTGCAACCCTTATATATGGGGGGAAAGATTCGTTCGGCCTACAAAATGGCTCAGCTGGGGAAAGAAATGGCACTGCAAAATGAAACTCTGACAGCTACTGAAGTAATCCTGCGCACAGAACAAGCGTACGCAAAAGTAGTTAAAGCATCAGAAATGAAAAAAGTGGCAACTACCTACTATGCGTTATTGGAGGAACTAAAGAAGAATGTAGACAGTGCCCGGAAGCATGGACTGAAACCACAGAATGATGTGCTAAAAGTACAGGTCAGACTCAATGAAAGTGAGTTGTCGCTGCGAAAAGCTGAAAATGCTCTACGGCTAGCTTCCATGAATTTATGTCATCTGATAGGAAAACCTTTAGATACTCCTATTCAAGTAAGTGAAGACTTGCCGCATGTTAAAAGAAATCAGATAGCTTCTTCTGCCGATATTACAGCTCGGCCAGAATATACCATTTTAGCCAACCAGACTGCCATTGCCCGCCAAAAAATCCGATTGGAACGAAGTGAAATGCTACCTAAAATTGGGGTAAGTGCTTCTTATGACTATATACATGGTCTGGAAGTTAATGACAAACCTTTTTTCGACAAGGGAGGATTTACAGCTCTTTTGAATGTATCTGTTCCATTGTTTCACTTTGGAGAGCGTATTCATAAAGTAAAAGCAGCTAAAGCACAATGGGAACAAACTAAATTAGAACAGGAAAACCTAAATGAACAGATGTTACTTGAACTAACACAAGCGACCAACAACTTAGATGAAGCTCAGCTGGAAAGTGAACTGGCAGAACGTGCCCTACAGCAGGCTGAAGAAAATATGAGAGTCAGCAGTAAGCAGTATGAGGTGGGACTGGAAACTCTAACTGACCATCTGGAATCTCAAATGCTTTGGCAACAAGCATATGAGACTAAAGTGGATGCCCACTTTAAATACTATTTAGCAAATATTGCTTATCTGAAGGCTTCCGGCCAGTTGGTACATCGACAAGAGTAGTATAAGAAGCCTGTTTCCTATCTGATTAATACCCCTTATAGAATATTTTGACGCGAACAGCAGGGTTATTCACAAAAGAAATCCTATATTTGAACCGGATTTAAAATACGAGCTTTTACAAGGATGATACTGAATGAAAGAGATTGTCGCCATGAGCAGATTATACTCGTGGCAAAACAAATGATGACGGCTGCGCGTACGGCTCCAAAAGGAAAAGGCATCGACGTGATAGAAGCAGCTCTGATTACTGATGAGGATATCCATACGTTAAGTAACAAAATGATTGCTATGGTAGAAGAGCATGGCATGAAGTTCTTTTTGCGTGATGCAGAAAATATTCTACAGGCAGAATGTGTAGTACTCATCGGTACCCGTGAACAACCTCAAGGATTAAACTGTGGTCACTGTGGATTTAGTACATGTGCCCAAAGGAGTACAGGCGTTCCCTGTGCATTGAATACCATTGATGTGGGTATTGCCATAGGATCAGCTTGCGCTTTAGCTGCAGATATGCGGGTAGATACCCGGGTAATGTTTTCTGCAGGTCTCGCAGCTCAACAGTTGGGTTGGCTGAAAGATTGCCATTCTGTATTGGCTATCCCTGTCAGCGCTTCATCAAAAAATCCTTTCTTTGATAGAAAACCAAAACAATAAAGTTAATTTTAGCAGATTACTGATTATAATTTATCAAATTTTGCTTTATGGGAATATTATCGCCCCTCCCTGACGGAGGTTCTTCTGAAAAAACTTATCAAGTACAGTTGGAAACAAACAGTCCTATGGAAATGCGGGGCTCTTTTTTACCAGCAGAATGGGAACCACAAAGTGGCATCCAACTGACATGGCCACATAAAGATACTGATTGGGCTTATATGTTAGATGAGGTACAAGAATGCTTCATCAATCTGGCACGTGAAATTGCTCTACGCGAACGTTTATTGATCGTTACCCCACATCCCGAAGAAGTAGAAAGCTTGTTACAAGGCAAAGTAAATAAAGACAATATACGTTTTATACAATGCCCTACTAATGACACATGGGCAAGAGACCATGGTGCTATTACACGTATAGACGAGAATGGCCCCACTTTAATAGACTTTAAGTTTAATGGCTGGGGGCTGAAGTTCGCTGCAGACAAAGATAACTTAATTACGCGCTGTCTAGTGAAAACAGGAGCCTTGAAAGGAAACTATGAGAATCGTCTGAACTTTGCATTGGAAGGTGGCTCTATAGAAAGCGATGGATGCGGTACACTGCTTACTACGTCGGAATGTCTGCTCTCACCCAATCGGAATGGCGAAATGAATCGTACAGACATAGAGGCCTATCTGCGTACAGTTTTTCACTTAAAACAGATTCTTTGGCTGGATTACGGATACCTGGCTGGTGATGACACAGACAGTCATATCGATACATTGGCCAGACTATGTCCTCAAGATACCATTGTATATGTGCAGTGTACAGATGAAAATGATGAACATTACAACGCTCTTAAGCAAATGGAAGAACAATTAAAGACCTTCCGTACTCTAAGCGGAAAGCCTTACCGGTTACTGCCATTGCCTATGGCCGATGCAGTGATTGAAGAAGAAGAAAGATTGCCGGCTACATACGCTAATTTTTTGATTATGAACGATGCGGTTCTTTATCCGACTTATAACCAACCTGCTAACGATTTGTTGGCCAAGGAAGTATTACAAACAGCTTTTCAAGGTTATGAAATTATAGGCATTGATTGTAGAGCTCTGATTAAACAGCATGGTTCACTTCATTGCGTCACCATGCAATATCCAACAGGTGTGCTTACCTTTTAATTGATTGTATAATTGTTATAATAAAGACGACAGATGAAAAAAATTAAAGTAGGAGTTATTCAACAAAATAACACAGCGGATATACGGACAAACCTGATGAATTTGGCCAAGAATATAGAGGCTTGTGCAGCCCATGGTGCTCAACTGGTAGTATTGCAAGAGTTGCATAATTCACTCTATTTCTGCCAAACAGAGGATACAGATTTGTTCGATTTAGCAGAACCAATTCCCGGACCTTCTACCGGATTCTATTCAGAACTGGCTGCTGCAAATAATATAGTACTAGTAACTTCGCTGTTCGAAAAACGAGCTACCGGCTTGTATCATAATACAGCTGTAGTATTTGATCGAGATGGTAGTATTGCAGGCAAATACCGCAAAATGCATATTCCTGATGACCCCGGCTTCTATGAAAAATTTTATTTCACCCCGGGAGATTTAGGATTTGAACCTATTCAAACTTCACTTGGAAAATTAGGAGTATTGGTTTGTTGGGACCAATGGTACCCAGAAGCAGCCAGACTAATGGCACTAAAAGGAGCAGAAATATTGATTTATCCAACTGCTATCGGATGGTCTCTGACGGATACCAAAGAAGAGCAGATGCGTCAGTTAAATGCCTGGATTCTTTCACAACGTGGACACGCTGTAGCCAATGGACTGCCCGTCATTTCTGTCAATCGTGTAGGGCACGAAAGCGATCCTTCTGGAACTACCAGAGGCATTTTATTTTGGGGAAACAGTTTTATAGCAGGTCCACAAGGTGAATTGTTGGCACAAGCCAGCAATGACCATGCAGAAAACTTTGTTGTTGAGATAGATATGGAGCGAAGCGAGAATGTACGCCGCTGGTGGCCATTCTTACGAGACCGTCGCATTGATGCCTATGATGGAATCACCAAACGTTTCCTTGATTAAGCAAATGTAATCCGTTTATTAAGAATAAAATTAACAGCGCCATACACAAAAAGTCCTAAGAACTGAGATAGATATTCGTTACAGTTCAAGACCTCTACTAAGGTGATAAGAAAAAGGAATTGCGACCCATAGGCCATTCCGAAAGCTATAGAAAAGAGCAGCACCTGTCGCCAGGTGTTGCTCTTTTTATTTGAAGGGAATATCCAATACTTACTCCATTGAAAATTATGTATCTGTGCTAAGATATAAGCCACTACATTAGAAAGAAGATAGTTGATATCCAAAATATCCATCATTACCCATACGGTGAAAGCCGTAATGAAAGCATTGAGTGTACCAATCATCGCAAAGCGACCTATCCGAGTAATTTCTTTCACTTTTCTCTGTCGTCTTGAATATTATTGAATAGCATAAATTATTCCTTCATTCCAATTTCCAGATTCAACTCGTCTAACTGCTTTTGATCAATAACTGACGGCGCATCCAACATCACATCACGACCGCTGTTATTCTTTGGGAATGCAATACAGTCGCGAATACTATCCAAACCAGCAAAAATGCTGACCCAGCGATCTAGTCCATATGCCAATCCGCCATGAGGGGGTGCTCCATATTTGAATGCATTCATTAAGAAGCCAAATTGTTCTTCTGCCTTTTCAGGAGTAAAGCCCAGTATTTCGAACATCTTAGCTTGTAATTTGGCATCATGAATACGGATAGAGCCACCACCTACTTCAACACCATTGCATACCATATCATAAGCATCTGCACGTACTGCAGCCGGATCTGTATCCAACAAAGGAATATCTTCCTCTTTAGGATGAGTAAACGGATGATGCATAGCCATCAGACGACCTTCTTCCTCACTCCATTCAAACATCGGGAAATCAACTACCCACAATAATGCAAACTTATTTTTGTCACGCAATCCTAATTGGTTACCCATTTCCAAACGAAGTTCACACAACTGACGACGCGTCTTCATAGCATCTTCACCGCTCAAAATCAGAATCAAATCACCAGGCTTAGCACCAAATGCTTGCTTCATCTGTTGCAACACCTCTTGGCTATAGAATTTATCTACACTAGATTTTACGTTGCCATCCGCTTCTATACGAGCATAAACCATGCCCTTTGCACCGATTTGCGGACGTTTTACAAATTCAGTCAATGCATCCAATTGTTTACGTGTATAATGTGCAGCTCCTTCGGCACAGATTCCTCCAATATATTCAGCATTGTCGAACACAGAAAAACCATGGCCTTTCATGACATCCATCAGTTCAACGAACTTCATACCAAAACGCAAGTCCGGTTTATCACTTCCATAATACTTCATTGCATCGGCCCATGGCATGCGCATGAAAGGTTCATTCAACTCTACACCACGCAACTCTTTGAAAAGATATTTAGCCATACCTTCAAATAGTTCTATCACATCGTCCTGCTGTACGAAAGACATTTCACAGTCTATCTGTGTAAATTCAGGCTGACGATCGGCACGCAAGTCTTCATCCCGGAAACACTTGGCTATTTGGAAATAGCGGTCAAAACCTGATACCATCAATAATTGCTTCAATGTCTGCGGACTTTGAGGCAAAGCATAAAACTGTCCAGGATTCATACGTGAAGGTACTACAAAATCACGTGCACCTTCAGGTGTAGAGCCAATCAATAACGGCGTTTCTACTTCTATAAATCCTTTACTATCTAAATACTTGCGTACTTCTATTGTCATTTTATGCCGTAATTCCAAATTCTTGCGCACTGCATTTCGGCGAAGATCCAAATAACGGTATTTCATGCGAATATCATCACCACCATCGGTGTTATCTTCTATAGTAAAAGGAGGAGTCATAGAGGTGTTCAAAACCACGAGCTCGGACACTATAATTTCTATGTCACCAGTAGGAATGTGGTCATTTTTGCTAAAACGTTCATTTACTACACCGGTAATTTGAATGACATACTCACGTCCTAAACGATTGGCTTGTTCGCAAAGCGCTGCATCCACTTCTTCATTAAACACCAGCTGAGTGATACCATAACGGTCGCGGAGATCGACAAAAGTCATCCCGCCCATTTTACGGCTACGCTGTACCCATCCTGACAGCGTCACCTGCTTATTCACATCGGAGATACGGAGTTCTCCACAAGTATGCGTTCTATACATTTTATATATGATTTATAAGTTTCTTCGTTACAATGTGCAAAAATAGAGAAAATAACGGGAAAGTATACGCTTCATTTCCTCAATTTTAATTTTGCATTTATTTTATCAATAACCACCCTGTTCCGATAGGGCCAATGAAGTTCATAAAGAGGCTTTTTATTCATCACTTTAGCCGTAGTTGGAGCGATTACTTTTAGCCCACGCTGTACTATCTTTATTTCAATGTCGCGCCCCATCATTACCGGATCTCCATCGAAATGAGCCACTCCCTCTTGGGTACGGTGTATGCGCACCGACTGACAGCGGAACGTTTTGATATGACTGTTTTGATCAATAGTCTTATTAAAGAGTTGAAAGGAGAGCGAAGGAATATCCAACATAGTAAATGGTTCCAATATTGTAACATCCAACAATCCGTCATTCAAGGTTGCCTGCGGAGCAATGTATGCATTGTTTCCATACTGTGAAGCATTTCCACAAGCTATTAAAAAGGCCTTATAGCGCATCGTACTTCCGTCTATTTCCACCTCATAAGTTTCAGGCTTGTAGCTCAAACTCTCTTTAAGAGTTTGCTCGAGGTAGGTCAACACTCCTCGTTTTCCAGCCTGTGCAAACTTCAAACTGACAAATGCATCAAACCCCACTCCACAAGTGCAAAAGAAAGGAATATCATTAATCAGCCCGTAATCTATTGTATCTACAGAGCTGTTCATCAATACGTCTATCGCTTTTTTGGGCTCCAATGGTATTTGCAAATGGCGGGCTAATCCATTTCCCGACCCACAAGGTATAATACCTAATGCCGTATCGGTATGCACCAATGAACGAGCAACCTCATTGATTGTGCCGTCTCCACCAATAGCTACTACTGCCCACACGCCAGAAGCTGCCTGCTGAGCAGCTATTTTTTCCGCATGACCAGCATATTCAGTATATACCACTTCCTGTATGTATTTCTCTTTATCCAGATATTCATCAATCCACTTTAATATTTGTGTTTTGCTATCCGTGCCCGAAATAGGATTTACTACAAATACAATTCTTTTCTTTGCTTCATTCATACAGCGTAACTCTAGCCTATTTTACTGTTAAGTAGGCAAAATTAATATATTTCTGTGGAATTCAAGCTATAAAACATAGTTTTAATGCAATAAGAGCGACTTTTTTCATAGAAAAGAAGTGAATAACAACAGAATTTACTATATTTGCCCCCTGTTTTCAACAAGACAAGGTATCAAGAGTTTAATATCGTACATAAAAATGAGTTTATTAAAAGAAAAATTTGCGAAATATGACCTGCCGCAACAATTTATGGCAAAAGGTGTATACCCCTATTTTCGCACTATCAACAGCCATCAAGACACAGAGGTTGAAATGGATGGAAAAAAAGTATTGATGTTTGGTTCAAATGCTTATATGGGTCTAACGTACGACCAACGCATCATCGATGCCTCTAAGGCTGCCACAGACAAATACGGAACAGGATGTGCCGGCTCACGTTTTCTTAATGGAACCCTCGACATTCATGTTGAGTTAGAAAAGGAATTGGCTGAATTTGTTGGTAAAGATGAAGCTCTCTGTTTTTCTACAGGATTCACCGTCAATGAAGGTATTATTCCTGCAGTAGTAGGACGTGGCGACTACATTATCTGCGATGACCGAGATCATGCCTCTATTGTAGATGGACGCAGATTGTCATTTGCTACACAATTGAAATACAAGCATAATGACATGGAAGATCTGGAAGCCCAGCTTCAAAAATGTGAGCCCAATGCTGTAAAACTCATTGTAGTAGACGGTGTATTCTCTATGGAAGGAGACTTGGCCAATCTACCGGAAATCGTACGCTTGAAAAAGAAATATAACGCTAGTATTTATGTAGACGAAGCTCACGGTTTAGGCGTGTTCGGTAGACAAGGACGTGGTGTATGTGACCACTTCGGTGTAACTGAAGATGTAGATTTAATCATGGGTACCTTTAGTAAGTCACTCGCATCCATCGGTGGCTTTATCGCAGGAGACAAAGAAGTTATTAACTGGCTCCGTCACAGTGCTCGTTCTTATATATTTCAGGCTAGCAGCACTCCGGCAGCAACAGCAGCAGCCCGTGAAGCACTCCACATTATTAAGACGGAACCTGAGCGTATGGAAAATTTATGGAAAATCACCAACTATGCCTTGAAGAAGTTCCGTGATGCAGGTTTTGAAATAGGTGAAACAGAATCTCCTATTATACCATTATATGTGCGCGATACAGACAAGACATTCATGGTTACAAAAATGGCTTTTGATGAAGGAATCTTTATCAACCCGGTAATTCCTCCTGCATGCGCCCCTCAAGACACGCTAGTACGCGTTGCATTAATGGCTACTCATACTCAGGAGCAAGTAGATTATGCTGTGGACAAGCTAACCAAGTGCTTCAAAGAGCTGGGTATCATCAAGTAAAAAAATAGTAGTTTGATAAATCGATTCAGCGGTCGTTCCTCGATTGAGAAGAGCGGCCGCTTCACTTTTCTCCATACTCACAAAAACACTATGTCAAACCCTTATTTTACATTCAAACAATTTACGATATGGCATGATAAATGTGCCATGAAAGTAGGCACAGACGGCGTTTTATTAGGAGCTTGGGCTCCAGTCGAGAACTGTAAACGCATTTTAGATGTAGGCACTGGCACGGGGTTAATAGCCATTCAATTGGCGCAACGTGCACCACAAGCTAATATCACAGCTGTAGAAATAGATAAAATTGCAGCCAACCAAGCTAGCGATAATGTCCGAAACTCCCCATGGGCAAACCGCATCGAAGTGATTTGTGCTGATTTTCGCCATTACACACCCAATGAGCGCTTTGATATGATTGTGTCCAACCCACCCTATTTCATCAACTCATTAAAATGCGGCAATGAACAACGGAACACAGCCCGACATACAGACGAATTAAACTACAACCTTCTATTTAGCCACTCAGCCACATTATTACAGCCCAAAGGAGTACTAGCTATTGTTATACCTGCAGAAAATCAAAAAGCAGTTATAGATGTCGCAGGCACATATGGATATTACGCATATCGCCAAATGAAACTTTTCACCAAGCCCCAAAAAAACTGCCGACGTCTACTGATCACATTTGGCTTCGACCCTTTGCATGCTTATCAGGAAGAGACCCTTTTTATAACACAAGAAAATGGGCAATTCAGCGAGGAATACAAGGCATTGACACAGGATTTCTATCTAAAAATATAATTTTTCGAAAGTTTTTTCCAGAAACATTTGGAAGTTACAAATAAAAGCCATATCTTTGCATCGCTTTTGAGAAAAACAAGCATAAAGCATTCGGGGTGTAGCGCAGTCCGGTTAGCGCACCTGCTTTGGGAGCAGGGGGTCGTGGGTTCGAATCCCGCTACCCCGACTACTGAAAATCAAGGAGTTACAATGAAAAGTAACTCCTTTTTTCGTGTTTATACTACTCGAATCTATGAACATTTGACCGTATTTAACCGCATTTGACAGCGAAATCCTTGTCAAATCCCTTGTCAAATCTTTCAGAGTTGACAATTAGAATAAAAACTCAATGGCTATGGAAGAAAACAAAGAAGTGAAAAGCACAATGAAGAAGAGTTGTCTTGCGTAGAAGATTTATTAAAGACTATAGGTGTAGTAATTTTAGTAGTAGGCATATTCGTAGGAACTATGACAGCCTTCGAGGCTATGGATAGAGAAAGCTGGTATTCACTAGGATTTGCATCTTGCGTGATAGTAATATCAATAAGCATAAATTCTTTGTTTAAGGTGATTGCTAACATATCCAACACAATGAAAAGAATAGAAGAAAAGATGAAGAATTTCTCTTGCAGGGCACGCTTAAAACTGACATCGGCACACACTGAATTCAAGTAGGAAGCAAGCAGACCGGAGGTTTCCTCGGTAACGCCCGCTATTCCCTTTAACAAGAAGCTTCCTGAGCTCTCCCCACCCTCATACCCGGTAATCTTTGAGACATAGGCTTTTTTTATTGTATTTTCATCATAAATAATAAAGAAAATAAATTAACTTTGCACACAATTTGTTTTACTGCAAGCATTGACATTAAACTAAAGAAAAGAAAGATGAGAAAGAAAGAAGACTTAAACAATATATATTGTAAGGCTCCCGATGGATTTTCTGTTATAGCAGACTATGACGGCTCTGAAGAGCAACTCATGAAGACCGAAGTAGATTCTTCCATGCCCATTCTACCTTTAAGGAATATGGTATTGTTCCCTGGAGTATTTCTACCTGTGACTATTGGCAGAAAATCATCTTTAAAGTTAATCCATGAAGCAGAAGCTGCTGGAAAGAACATTGGTATAGTATGTCAAAAATTGCCTGACACAGAATACCCTGAACTCAAGGATTTACATCAAATAGGCACAGTGGCTCGCATTATCCGTACCATTGAAATGCCTGACAAGAGCAGAGCCGTTATTCTGCAAGGTATTCGCCGTTTCAAACTAGAGGAAATCACTGAAACTACCCCATATCTGCTAGGTAATATCACGCCATTGGAGGACGAGATGCCGTCACAAAATGATAAGGAATTTCAAGCCCTGGTTGATTCTATCAAGGATACAACTATTCATTTGATAAAGACTTCCGATCTATATCCGCAAGAATCTACCATAGCCATCAAGAACAACAACAGTCCTGTTTTTGTCATCAACTTCATCTCCGCTAACCTACCTTTGAAGAAAGATGATAAAATGCAACTCTTGTGTATCGATTCATTCCGCGATCGAGCTTACCAGCTACTTAGATTCCTTAATCGAGAAGTACAACTGGCAGAAATCAAGGAAAATATCCAGATACAAGCGCGTGAAGACATCGACCAGCAGCAGCGTGAATACTTTTTGCAACAGCAGATTAAAACTATACAAAATGAATTAGGCGGGAACGGACAAGAGCAAGAAATAGAAGAAATGCGCAGTCTGGCAAAGACCAAGCATTGGAGCGAAGAAGTGAAAAACACCTTCCTAAAAGAAGTGGACAAATTGGAACGCACCCATGCTCAATCGCCCGAATATAACGTGCAACTGAATTATCTGCAAACCATGCTCAATCTTCCGTGGGGAGAATATACAACAGATAATCTAAATCTGAATCATGCGACAAAAGTGCTGAATAAAGACCACTATGGCTTGGAAAAAGTAAAAGAGCGTATTTTGGAGCATTTGGCAGTTCTTAAGCTGAAGGGTGATATGAAATCTCCTATCATCTGCTTGTACGGTCCTCCGGGAGTAGGTAAAACTTCATTAGGCCGTTCAATAGCTGCTGCATTAAAGCGTAAATATATCCGTATGTCATTAGGAGGCGTGCACGATGAAGCTGAAATACGCGGACACCGACGTACTTACGTTGGTGCTATGCCAGGTCGCATCATCAAAGGTCTGCTTAAAGCAGGTTCGTCAAATCCTGTATTCATCCTAGATGAAATCGATAAGGTAAATTCCGACCGTCAGGGCGATCCTTCATCAGCTTTACTAGAAGTACTCGATCCGGAGCAAAATACTACCTTCCATGACAATTACTTGGACGTAGACTATGATTTGTCTAAAGTCATGTTCATAGCCACAGCCAATAACTTAAACAGCATTCCTGCTCCTCTTTTAGACCGCATGGAGCTGATAGAAGTCAGCGGATACATAACCGAGGAAAAGATAGAAATAGCCCGTAAGCACTTAGTCCCCAAAGAATTGGAAGCTAACGGGTTGAACAAGAATGATGTTAAGTTATCCAAGGCTACATTGGAAAGCGTCATCGAAAATTATACTCGTGAAAGTGGTGTTCGTGAGTTAGAAAAGAAAATCAGTAAGATTTTACGTAAGTCTGCCCTGCAATATGCCACGGATGGATATCTGAAAAAGAACGAGATTAAGCCTGCTGATTTATGCGATTTTCTGGGAGTTCAGGAGTACACACGCGACAAATACCAAGGCAATGAATATGCCGGAGTAGTTACCGGATTAGCCTGGACGGCTATAGGCGGTGAAATTCTGTTTGTAGAAACCAGTCTAAGCCGAGGTAAGGGTGGACGACTGACATTGACCGGAAATTTGGGAGATGTAATGAAAGAATCGGCTATGTTAGCGTTGGAATACATCAAGGCGCATACCTCCCTTTTGGATATCAATGATGAAATCTTTGATAATTGGAATATCCACATTCATGTACCAGAAGGAGCTATTCCTAAAGACGGCCCTTCTGCAGGTATTACCATGGCCACGTCATTGGCTTCTGCTTTGACACAGCGAAAAGTAAAAACCAATCTGGCGATGACCGGAGAAATTACATTGCGAGGTAAAGTGCTGCCCGTAGGAGGTATTAAAGAAAAAATTCTGGCAGCTAAGCGTGCGGGTATCAAAGAAATAATTCTCTGTGACGAAAATCGAAAGAACATAGAAGAAATTCAAGAAATTTACCTTAAAGGACTTACATTCCACTATGTGAAAGACATTAGGGAGGTGTTCGAATTAGCTCTTACAGAGGATAAGGTAAATAATCCTATTGATTTCACCATCAAAAGAGCAACAATAGAAAGTAAATAATACTCATTTTTAAGAATCATTACCAGTGACATTCGAATTACAATATACAGATAGTAAAAGTAATGCCCGTGCAGGTATCATTACCACAGATCACGGTCAGATACAGACACCCATCTTTATGCCGGTAGGTACATTGGGCAGCGTAAAGGGGGTACATCTCACAGAACTGAAAGAGGATATTCAGGCACAGATTATTTTAGGCAACACCTATCACCTCTACCTGCGTCCAGGTCTGGAAGTAATAGAAAAAGCCGGAGGACTACACAAGTTCAACGGTTTTGACCGCCCTATGTTGACTGATAGCGGTGGCTTTCAGGTCTTTTCTTTATCAGGTATCCGGAAACTGCGCGAAGAGGGGGCTGAGTTTCGCTCCCATATTGATGGAAGCAAACATATCTTTACCCCTGAAAAGGTAATGGACATCGAAAGAACCATTGGAGCTGATATCATGATGGCCTTTGACGAGTGTACTCCTGGAGATGCCGACTATAATTATGCAAAGAAATCCATGGAAATGACCCACCGCTGGCTGGACCGCTGTATCTGTAGGTTTAATGAAACTGAACCCAAATACGGATATCATCAGGCTCTTTTCCCTATTGTGCAAGGTTGCGTGTATCCTGACCTACGCAAGCGGTCAGCAGAATTCATAGCTTCCAAAGGAGCTGAAGGAAATGCTATCGGCGGACTAGCCGTAGGTGAACCTACTGAAAAAATGTATGAAATGATAGAGTTAGTCAACGAAATATTGCCTACCGACAAGCCCCGCTACCTAATGGGAGTAGGTACACCGGTGAATATTCTGGAAGGCATAGAACGAGGAGTAGACATGTTCGACTGCGTGATGCCTACCCGTAACGGACGAAACGGAATGCTTTTCACCAAAGACGGCATCATCAATATGCGCAACAAAAAATGGGAAACAGATTTTTCTCCCATCGAGGCTGACGGTGCTTCTTATGTGGATACGTTATATAGTAAGGCATACTTACGCCACCTCTTCCACGCACAAGAATTGCTAGCTATGCAGATAGCCTCTATACACAACTTGGCTTTCTATTTATGGCTGGTAGGCGAAGCTCGCAAACATATTATTGCAGGTGACTTCTCAATCTGGAAACCTATGATGGTAAAACGTGTATCTACTAGATTATGAAAAAATTAAACTGGAAAATAGGGAAAACTATCCATTGGCCTAAAATAGGATTACTAAAGCGATTGGATTTCTATATCATCAAGAAATTCTTGGGTACATATGTGTTTGCCATTGCTTTGATTATCTCTATTGCTGTAGTTTTCGATTTTAATGAAAAGATGGATCGCTTCATGTCGCATGAAGCGCCTTGGAGCGCCATTATTTTTGATTACTATCTGAATTTTATCCCCTATTTTGCCAATCTTTTCAGTCCGCTTTTTGTATTTATTGCAGTCATATTCTTTACATCCAAGCTGGCCGAAAACTCAGAAATCATTGCCATGTTCTCTACAGGGATGAGTTTTAAGCGTATGCTGCGCCCTTACATGGTATCGGCAGGCATCATCGCGCTTACCACTTTTTACCTGGGTTCTTATGTAATTCCTCAAGGCAGTGTAACGCGTATCAATTTTGAAGATAAATACTATAAGCCAAGAAAAAAGAGTACAGCACGTAACATTCAATTGGAAGTAGACTCTGGAGTGATAGCTTACATTGACCGTTATGAAGACTACAGTAAGACAGGCTATCGATTCTCGTTGGATAAATTCAAGGATAAGCAACTGATATCACACCTCACAGCCCGCTCTATCACCTATGATACAACCGGGATTCATAAATGGATTATCAAGGATTACATGATCAGACAAATGGATGGGCTAAGGGAAAGTATCACCAAAGGTGAACGCATTGATACGACACTCTTTATGGAACCCTCTGATTTTCTTATCAGTAAAAATCAGCAGGAAATGCTTACCAGCCCACAGCTAAGCGAGTATATCGACCGCCAGAAGAAACGTGGATTTGCCAATATTAAAGAATTTGAGATAGAATATCACAAACGCATAGCCATGTCGTTTGCCTCGTTTATTCTGACCATTATTGGTGCTTCCCTATCCTCTAAAAAAAGCAAAGGAGGTATGGGGCTACATTTAGGAATAGGTTTGGGACTTAGCTTCTCGTACATCTTGTTCCAAACCGTGACTTCTACCTTTGCCGTTAACGGCAATGTCCCCCCTGTCATTGCGGTATGGATACCTAATCTGATATATATGTTCATAGCCTTTTACCTATATCGGAAAGCACCGAAATAAGAAAGCTATGACAGATAACAGCGTAATGAGAAGTTATGAAATGTCCGAACAAATAATCGGCACATTTTCATAACTTCTCATTTTTTCAATTATTTCATATCAATGTACGAATCTTTAAATCCCAGGAAATACAACACCCCATCTAAGCCTATAGTATTAATGGACTGTTTAGCATTAGCTACCACCTTGGGTTTTGCATGAAACGCAATGCCTAGTCCGGCAATGCCCAACATAGGAAGATCGTTGGCTCCATCACCCACCGCAATGGTCTGTGCTATGTCTACCTTCTCAACTTGTGCTATCAGTCGCAGAAGTTCAGCTTTACGTTTGCCGTCTACCACGTCGCCTAAATATCGTCCGGTCAACTTGCCGTCCACAATTTCCAATTCATTCGCATACACATAATCTATTCCATATTTCTGCTGCAGATACTGCCCGAAATACGTAAATCCTCCTGAAAGGATAGCTATCTTATAGCCATATCTCTTTAAGACATACATCAAGCGGTCCACTCCCTCGGTTATAGGAAGGTTTTCTGCTATCTCCTGCATCACCGATGCATCCAGCCCCTTAAGCAGCGCTACCCTCTGACGGAAACTCTCCACAAAATCTATTTCTCCGCGCATGGCACTTTCTGTAATGGCTTTCACTTGATCGCCCACACCGGCACGAATGGCCAATTCGTCGATAACCTCTGTTTCTATCAAGGTAGAATCCATATCGAAACAAATCAACCTCCTCATGCGGCGGTACATATTATCTAACTGGAAAGAGAAGTCCATCTCCAACTCGCTGGCCAACTTCATCAGCTGTTCCTGCATAATTATGCGGTCTTTGGGTGTGCCTCGTACTGAAAATTCAATGCAGGCACGGGTACGCGATTCACATTCATTAAGTGGAATACGCCCCGTAAGACGTTTAATAGCATCAATGTTCATTCCCTGCTCTGCCAAAATACGCGTTACGGCTGTAATCTGTCGCGCTGTCAGTTTACGCCCTAAAAGTGTAAGGATATAACGGTTTTTACCTTGCATACCCACCCATTCAGCATATTCTTCAGGAGATATGGGGTAAAAACGGATAGAAACCCCCAGCGAAGAAGCCTTGAAAAGTAGCTCCTTCATAATGAAGCCTGAATTTTTTTCTTCGGTCATACATAAGATTCCTAATGAAAGTGTATTGTGAATATCTGCCTGACCAATGTCTAAAATCGTTGTATCATATTTTGCTAAGACTTCAGTAATAGATGCCGTTAGCCCAGGACGATCTTCCCCTGTAATACGAATTAATATAAGTTCTGTATCGAGTGGTTGTTCCATAAATTCAAAAAAATGATTGTAATTGATTATTGTGTACAAAAATAGTGATAAATAGTGAAAGTATGGCATTGGCTCCTAAAGAAAGAAAAATATTAGCGGCATCAAGCATCAGCTCTATTCATTTTATGCTTAAAAACATAAAATACGCACCTTAAAAAGAGAGATTTTTGCTTGTTTATTTGGAAGATAATTATATAAATACATACCTTTGCAGCCGATTTCAATAAAAAATACATCCTTTCAGCCTGTTTTTATCTGGAAACGCTGATATGGATAAGAGAAAAGAAAATTCTGGGGAGAAATCATTACCGTGCGTGTAATCCCGGATAGTATTAACCAAAATCGTATTACATGAAGTATGTAAAATGGTTTTTTGTTGTATTGCTAATAGGTTCCTTGACATCATTTGTAAGTAAGAACAAGCCCACCGGTGGCTTGAGTATAGGTGATATTGCTCCGGATTTCTGCATCCGGACATTGTCTGCCGAACAACCCGTACACGACCTCTCTGATATGCAGGGCCGCTACGTGTTGATAAGTTTCTGGGCCAGCTACGATGCGCCCTCGCGCATACGTAATGCCAGTTTAAGCAACGTGCTTCGTCTGGCTGCCCCCAAGAATATGGAAATGGTTTCCGTATCATTTGACGATTACGAATCTGTGTTCAGAGAAACCATACGTAAGGACCGAATAGTAACATCCACCTGTTTTGTAGAGACGAACGGTGAATCTTCAGATATTTATAAGAAATATCGTCTGAGTAAAGGATTTACTAACTATTTGCTGAATGGTGATGGCGTAATTGTGGCCAAAAACCTGTCAGCTGCAGAGCTTTCAGCTTACTTGAATTAGGCAGCCTTGCTTAAAGAACCTGTAAGAAGAAAGAATATATTTGAAAGGACATAGAATACAACAAAAAGCCCCTCCTGAATGAGCAGTTTACTCTTCTGGAGGGGTTCTTCTTTTATTTACGTATACAAGTTGATTTTATGCGGTGCATCCCTAAAAAAAGTCGGCATCCTTAAAGGCCACTGCCTTAGTATCTTTCTCAGAAAGCAGCAGTTGTTCGGGAGATACTGGCCAGTCTATGCCGATGCTTTCATCATCGTAGCGGATGGATGCCTCTGCCTGCGGAGCATAGGCATTGTCTACTTTGTAAGTAAATATGGCCTCTTCGCTCAATACCAGAAATCCGTGTGCAAAGCCGCGTGGAATGAAAAATTGTCGTTTGTTATCCTCGCTCAGTTCCACAGAAACGTATTGCCCGAAGGTAGGTGATTGGCGGCGCAGATCTACAGCCACATCCAGTACTCGTCCTTTGATGACACGTACCAACTTGGCCTGACTGAACTCGCCCTTTTGATAATGCAGACCACGCAATACACCATAGGATGACATCGATTCATTGTCCTGCACAAAATGCACGTCACCTACATACTTACGAAACTCTTCCTCCTTAAAGGCTTCCATAAAATAACCACGGGCATCCTTAAACACTTTTGGTTCTATTACCCAAACACCATCAATTTCCGTCTGTATATAATTCATATTTTTAGAATGATATAGAATAGAGTGCAAAATTAGGATTTTATTCTGAATATACTTTCATATTATTCGATTTCTGTAGGCGATAATCTGAATTAGCCCTCTGCCCGACAGGGGAGGAACAGAAAAGGAACTGCTCCGCAACTTCTCCCCGTAGAGGTATCTCTGTACGGAGATGTTACGGGGAATCTACGGCCCAGTAACGGCGGAGAGGCGGAGAAGGCAGACGGAAAGCTATAAAAAAAGAGGGGAAAAACCCCTCTTCTTCATAAATCACCGCAACGGGTATTACAGAATGCTTTCCACTACAGGCAGCATACCTTTCTCCTGAATGGCATTCAGGAAATCCGTCACCATGTCTGTCAGTCCCGGAATGGCATTCAAATCGCCATGCTCGCCCCAAATCAGGTCTTTGGCAGCCAATACGCCTTCTGCCACCTTGCGGGTATCACCGGTAGCCCACAGGTCGGTCAGCAGTTGCATGATTTCGGGCGCATCGTTGGGCTGAATTTCGGCACCGTCGGCCCGCACGCCACCTTTATAATAAGTAATGATGGCAGCCAGTCCCAGTACCAGTCCCTTCGGCAGTTCGCCCTTGCGCTCCAAATATACTTTCAGTCCGGGCAAGTCGCGCGTCTGGAATTTCGGGAAAGAATTCAGCATGATGCTGGTTACCTGATGGTCTACATACGGATTGTTGAAACGCTCCAGCACATCTGCGCCAAACTGTTGCAGCTCATCCATCGGAAGGTTCAGCGTCTGCATCAGTTCATCGAACTGCACTTTATGGATATATTTGCCGATAACTGGATGATTACAAGCATCGCGCACGATATTGACACCGCTGAGATAAGCCACCGGTGACAATACAGTATGGGGGCCGTTCAGCAAAGTCACCTTGCGTTCATGGTAAGGAGCCTCTGACTTCACAAAGAGCACGTTCAGCCCGGCTTTGTCAGCAGGAAATTCGGCAGCCAACTGCTCCAAGGAGAGATTTTCGGCTGCTTCAATCACCCAAAGATGGAAGATTTCGGCCTGTACCACCAGATTATCGGCATAACAGATTTTCTGCTGAATCTCGGCAATTTCCTTGCGGGGGAATCCCGGCACGATGCGGTCTACCAAGGTGGCGCATACGTAGCAGCTGTGGGCAAACCAATTCTTGAATGCTTCGTAATCGGCCCCGAAGTCATCTTTCCACAACTCAATATACTGATAGATACATTCTTTCAGATGGTGACCATTCAGGAATATCAACTCGCAAGGCATGATAATCAATCCCTTGGAAGGGTCGCCCTGGAAGGTCTGATAGCGACGGAAAAGCAACTGGGTAAGCTTGCCCGGATAAGACGAAGCAGGAGCGTCTGTAAACTTGCAACTGGCATCGAAGGCAATGCCTGCCTCCGTGGTGTTCGAGATAACAAAACGGATTTCAGGCTGGTCGGCCAGTGCCATGAAGGCAGCGTTCTGCGAATAGGGATTCAGAGCACGGCTGATGCAGTCTATGCGTGTCAGCGTGTTTACCGCCTCACCGTTCATGCGGCCTTGCAGGTTCACGTGATAAAGGCAATCCTGCCCGTTCAACCAGTCTGCCATACCCCGCTCGATGGGTTGAACCACCACTACGCTGCTGTTGAAATCTGTTTTCTGATTCATGGTATACACAATCCAGTCTACAAAGGCGCGAAGGAAGTTACCTTCGCCAAACTGAATGATTCTCTCAGGTGCCACGGACTTAGGAGCCGTCAATTTGTTTAATGCTTTCATCTTTTTTTTAAATTATGTTTAATGATTATAATGCTAATTATCCAGCATCCACTGGTATTCTACATTTTCTTTCATAAGGAGATCCACCGGCATATACTGTATAGGGATAACGGGTTTCTTGAACACAATGAAATCGCATAAAGACTTCACTCCACAATATCCCTGCAAGGCCGGACGCTGCCCAATGAGCCAGTCCACATGGCCGGAGTGAAGACAAGCCACATTACGTTGCAGAAGATCGTAACCTACCAACCCTTTCAACCTGCGCCCCGAAGCCTGCAGGTATCCACCTACCTGATGGATGCGAGAATTGAATCCTACCCCCCATACCGCCTGAGGATGAGCCGAGAAAAAGGATTCCAGGATGGCGCAGTTGGCCGCCTCGTCATCTTTGCGGAGCACTACTTCATGTACCGGAACAGACAGGCCATATTCCAGCAGATAATGCTGAAATCCAGACAACCTGCGCTGCATCTGTATCTCGTGCGAATTCTTAGACCTGCTACTCAGAAACAACACCACCTCTTCCCCAGCCTTACAACGACTCATCAGCAGTTTGGCTGCGATATAGCCGCTTACCTGGGAATCTTGGCCGATATAGCAGATGGCATGAGCCTGCTCTACATTTACGTCGATAAATGCGTATGGTATAGAAAGCGAATCCAACTGTGCGGTAAGTTTTAAAGTTATTTCCAGAAAGTTCGGTGCTATGAGTACACCGTCGGGTCGTTGTTCCAGCAATTTGCGGCAACATTGCTCATACGATGTCTCGTCTGTATGCTGATAGTACAGGTATTCCACCCCCACATTGAAAGGACGCAACTCTACAGCCGCACGGTCGATGCCTCTGACCACAGCCGACCAATAGTCTTCTGTAGAATACATGGGAATAAGACAAAAAATCCGATAGGGCTTTTTGGCTGCCAGCCCGATGGCAAATACATTGGGCTGATAATCGATTTCATCCAGCACCTTCTGCACCTTCTGACGAGTCTTCTCGGACACATCAGGGCGATGATGCAACACGCGGTCTACCGTACCTGCCGATACACCAGCCAACTGAGCTATTTCCTTAATGGTGTAATTCTTGTTATCCATATATGAAAATTAAAAATAACCTAAATCTTCGGCACAAAGATACAAATTATTTTGTTCCTCAAAGTAATATTTCTACTTTTGTGTTCGATAACGGTTAATAAAAGCAAAACGATAAACACTACATACCGTTCTTATTTTCAATGTTATATATAATAAAGTATACCCATATAATATTAGATAAAATATATTTATACACTTAAATTAAAAAGAGATGAAGAACTTTATGGATGAAAATTTTCTGCTGCAAACCGATACTGCACAGAAGTTATATCATGAGCACGCTGCCAAGATGCCAATTATAGATTATCACTGCCACCTGATACCGCAAATGGTGGCAGAGGATTATCAGTTTAAATCGCTGACCGAAATATGGTTGGGGGGCGACCATTATAAATGGCGGGCCATGCGTACCAACGGGGTGGACGAACGCTTTTGCACCGGCAAGGACACTTCCGACTGGGAAAAGTTTGAAAAATGGGCAGAAACCGTGCCCTACACCCTGCGCAACCCGTTGTATCACTGGACGCATCTGGAATTAAAGACGGCATTCGGTATAGAAAAAATCCTGAATCCGAAAACCGCCCGTGAAATCTATGAGGAATGTAATGAAAAGCTAAAACAGCCTGAATATACTGCCCGCGGCATGATGCGCCGCTATCATGTGGAAACGGTTTGTACTACCGATGACCCAATAGACTCACTGGAATATCACATAAAAACGCGTGAAAGCGGTTTTGAAATCAAAATGCTTCCTACGTGGCGTCCGGATAAGGCTATGGCAGTAGAAGTGCCCGCCGACTTCCGCGCATATGTGGAGAAACTGGCCGAAGTAAGCGGTGTGAACATTAGCTGCTTCAACGACCTGATTGATGCTTTACGCATCCGCCACGACTTCTTTGCCCAACAGGGCTGCAAGCTGTCTGACCACGGCATCGAAGAATTCTATGCAGAAGATTATACCGACGCAGAAATCAATGCCATCTTCAATAAAGTGTATGGAGGAAGTGCACTGAGCAAGGAAGAAATTCTTAAATTCAAATCGGCCATGCTGATAGTATTCGCTGAAATGGACTGGGAAAAAGGCTGGACACAACAGTTCCACTATGGAGCTATCCGCAACAACAACAGCCGTATGTTCAAACTGCTGGGACCTGACACCGGCTTTGATTCTATCGGCGAATTTACCACAGCCAAAGCTATGGCTAAATTTCTGGATGCCCTGGATGCCAAAGGCAAGCTGACCAAAACCATTCTCTATAACCTCAACCCCTGTGCCAATGAAGTGATTGCCACTATGCTGGGCAACTTCCAGGATGGTACCGTGCCCGGCAAGATTCAGTTCGGTTCAGGATGGTGGTTCCTCGACCAGAAAGACGGCATGGAAAAACAGATGAATGCCTTATCGGTATTAGGCCTGCTGAGCCGTTTTGTAGGGATGCTGACCGACTCTCGGTCTTTCCTCTCCTACCCGCGTCATGAATACTTCCGCAGAACGCTTTGCAACCTGGTAGGCAAAGACGTGGAGAACGGCGAAATACCGGCTTCTGAAAGGGAACGCGTAAATCAAATGATAGAAGATATAAGCTACTATAATGCCAAGAATTTCTTCCGGTTCTGATGCTGACACATAAAGCACCGGATGCCGCGCCAGCAATGAGTCACAACTCCCGAAGCCGAAAAAACAATCGACTTCGGGAGTTTATTATTTCTAGCCTGCCTGCATATTCTTACCCAAAACCTATCAAATTTCGAGCTAGTTTTGCTATCTTTGCGTTCCCAAAAAATTAAAAACAATGAAAGTCAGATTTTTAAGTCTTGCCAGTGGTAGCAGCGGAAACTGTTACTATATAGGCACTGAAACATATGGAATATTGATTGATGCCGGCATAGCTGCCAGAACCATCAAAAAAGGATTGAAAGAAGCCGGCATAGCCATAGAAACGATTCGCGCGGTATTCATCACTCACGATCATGCCGACCATATCAAAGCTGTTGGCGGATTGGGAGAAAAACTGAATATCCCTATCTACACCACAGCCCGCATTCATAAAGGAATCAACAAAAGCTACTGCATGACCGAAAAGTTGCGCACATCGGCCCGATTCTTAGAAAAGCAGCAACCCATGCAGTTGGAAGATTTCGTCATAGAATCATTTGAGGTGCCACACGACGGAACCGACAACGTGGGGTATTGTATTGAAATAGACAACAAGGTATTCTCTTTTCTCACCGACCTGGGCGAAATCACCCCTACAGCCGCTACATATATCAGAAAAGCCAATTACCTGATTATAGAAGCCAATTATGACGACGAGATGCTACGCATGGGTAACTATCCGGCTTATCTGAAAGAACGTATTGCCAGCTCCACGGGGCATATGAGCAATGCAGATACAGCAGAATTTCTGGCAAACAATATATCCGACCATTTGAAATGTATCTGGCTTTGCCATCTTAGCAAAGACAATAATCATCCGGAACTAGCCTATAAAACGATAGAATGGAAATTGAAAGAAAAAGGCATTATTATAGGTAAAGATGTGGAACTCTGTGCATTAAAGCGCACCACCCCTTCTGAACTATATGAGTTTGAATAAAAAAATAACTTTTTATTGAAAAAAAATGCCGAATAGTTTGCAGATATAAATAAAATACCTACCTTTGCACCCGCAAACGAAAAGCAAATGCACTCTTAGCTCAGTTGGTAGAGCAACTGACTCTTAATCAGTGGGTCCAGGGTTCGAATCCCTGAGGGTGTACATTAAATAGGAAACTTTATTGTAAAGTTTCCTATTTTTTTATATAGATAGCATACAATGCTAACCACATCCTACAGCTATATTTCTATAGCTTCCTTTTCAGAAAACTACAGCTTCTTATTCTTATAGCTACAGGTGAAATTTCAGCATACTACAGTAGTATTTTTGCAGAAATCACTATATTTGCCCAGTTATTGATAATTATATTTTTACTATGAGAAATCCATTAAAACTTCTTTGCTGCATTTACATAAGTATAGCAACAAGCAATGCCTTTGCTCTTACCCAATATGCCGACACCATCCGATTTCGTTTTGCTACTGTTACCGAAGGTCAGAAACTTATAGGAACCGATGATGAATTTACACAAGGATGGAGTGAATTTGATATCGTATCGCGTTTGCAAAACACAAAAGGTACAAAAGAAGAACTGATTGCCTTTAAACAAGATGAAATAAGAGAATGGACTGAAGAAGAAAAACAAGTGCTCTGGCAAGATATGCTGGCACTAAACCAACTTATCCGCACCGAAGAATATCATTTACCACTACCCGAAGATATAGTGCTGGTAAAATCTACCATGAAAGATGAAGGAGGAGCAGGAGGTTATACTCAAGCCAACTGGATAGCTTTATCTGCCGATTTAGTGAAACGATCAAACGAAAAAGGACGTCGATATTTACTATTGCATGAACTTTCGCATATCCTAACACGAAATAACAAAGCATACAAAAAATTATTATATGCAGCACTGGGATTTGAAATTGCGACCCAAGAACTGGAATATCCAGAAGAATTACGTAAAACCCGCATATCCAATCCTGATATTGCTGCCTATGACAGCTACGGGCCATTCCGCATAAATGGGCGTACAGAAAAATGCGCCATGTACCTGTATGCCGACCGACCTTACAATGGCGGACGATTTTTTGAATATGTAAAAGTAGCATTTGTACCATACGACGATCAATTAAAAGCCAAACGAGGAAAAGACGGAAAAGTAATAATATACGGCATGGAAGATATTGAGGATTTCAGTGAACGTATAGGGAAGAATACAGATTATATCATCCATCCCGAAGAAATTTTAGCTGAGAATTTTGTTTTAGCTTTTCTACAGACTCCGAATGTGGCTACTCCAACTTTGCAGCAACGAGTCAGACAAGTATTACTGAATCCACAAAATAGCCACAAGCAGCCATAGGAGCAAAAATACAAATAAACAACAAATACCCTACTTTGTTTCGAACAAAGACAGATGAATTATTCCTATATCTAGGTAACTTTTTTAAGAAAAAAACTATATTTGCATCGTGCAATTTCCCTGATAGGGATATAAATTTAAATAAATTAGTAAACACAGTAAAATTATTTATCATGAGAAAATTAAATTTAAAGATGGCAGCTACAGTATGCATTTGCGGAGCCTTCCTATTTTCATCCTGTATTGGTTCTTTTGGCTTGCACGGCAAACTCCTGAGTTGGAACGAAGGTGTAGGCAATAAATTTGTCAATGAATTGGTCTATCTGGCTTTCAATATCATCCCCGTCTATCCGCTTTGTTACCTCGCTGACGCATTGGTGATAAATTCTATAGAATTCTGGACCGGAAGTAACCCGATGGCTAGTATCGGTGATGTAAAGAAAGTAAAAGGTGAAAACGGAAACTATCTGGTAGAAACGCTTGAAAACGGGTATGCCATTACCAAAGAAGGCGAAGAAGAACTTTCCATGGAACTGATTTACGACAAAAATTTGAATACATGGAATGTGGTAGCCGACGGTGTAACTACTGAACTGCTGCAAATGAATCAAGATGGTACAGTTCAAATGCCTCTGCCTAATGGCGAAGCTATGAATGTAACCTTGGATGCTCAAGGTGTATCGGCTGCCCGTCAAGCATGCATGATAGACACTTATTTTGCGCAATTCAATTAAAAGATAGAATCTGCAATAAAAAACTAGGGAGAAGAGATGCTGATCTTCTCCCTAGTTTTTTTACTATAATCTGGATTCTTGCTATGCCAAACTAGAAAGGATAACCTACCGCAAAATGGAAAGCAAAATCTCTACGAAAATCCGGGTTGAATATAGGGTACCGCTCTCCACCTCTGGCGGGATTTATAGCCTTCATACCCCCATCGAAACGCAATACGAAGAAATCCAAATCCAATCGCAACCCTAATCCATAGGCCACTGCAAACTGCTTATAGAAATTATTCAATTTAAACTGCCCCCCCGGTTGGTCTTTATAGTTACGTAAAGTCCAGATATTTCCGGCATCCACAAAAACAGCTCCCCGAAATTTCCAGAATAAACGAGTACGATATTCCACACTGGCATCAATCTTTACGTCGCCTGTTTGATTTAAAAAGTTACCGTCTCCAGGAAAAGAGCCAGGCCCCAAATCACGCACAGACCAACCGCGCACACTGTTAGCCCCTCCTGAGAAATAACGTTTTTCCAAAGGTACAACTGTGGCATTTCCATAAGGAATGGCCAGGCCGCCACCTACATGAAAGGCCACAGAATTGCGTTCGTCTATAACAATATTCTTTGCAAAATCCAAATCAAATTTTACGTATTGTGCAAATGGAATGTTCAGCAACATATATTCACCGGCTGCATTTTTCTCCAATCCGGCTATCTTGCCAAGCGCATACAGCAAATTTCCCGCAGACTCAAAATTAAATCGAATAGAGCTAGCATTTCCTACCAGCGTATTGTTCATCAAAGACCTACCTGCACTGTTATATACACAACTGTATCCAGTACGCACTATAAGCCTGTCTTCATAATTATACTTTAAAATATAGTTCTCGTCCTTTTCCAGATACTGCTGCTTGAAATCGGCAGAAATCCAAGGCATGTAAAGATAGTTTATATCAAGTAAATCTATGCGGTGCTGAATATTCTTACGTTGCACACTCCATTTATAGCGCCAACTGCCCGAAGCTACGATACGAGTAAATTCCGGACGGAATTGATAGCTATATTGCAACCCAAATTCTGTATTTGCACGAATTTTACGCTTAAAATCTGTAGATAAAAATGGAAACTTAAATCTGGGGAAATTTAAAGTTGCCTCGGCTCCCAATTCAGTATAATCTTCATCACGATAACTTCCTTGCAAACCCGAAACCGCCTCGTATGCCCCACGTAGTTTCAGCATAAGCACTTCCGACCCTTTGAAGAGGTTTCTATGCTGAAAAGTAACGGCTGCTGCAGCCCCCAAATCACCGGCCGAATTAGTACCTTCCAATTCAAATGAAATGGACTGTGGTTTAGCTTTAGTCAGCATAACATAAGCCGAAAGAAACAGACTGTCGTTGCGCTGATTTTCAAAAAAACGGATATTGGTATACTTCAATGCCTGCAAACGCCCAAAACTTGAATAGGTACGCTCTACCAATTGTTCATCATACAAACTGCCTGGCATAAAATGAAGATTATGAAGTAACACCTTGGGACGCAGATACAGTTTATTATTGAAATAAATCGGAACCCCTTGATAATGAAGAGAATCATTCACTTCTATACTGCTCAAGGCAGATGAATGCAACACATTATAGTCAGTGATAAAATTTACCTTATCAATATAATACGGTCTATGGAATTGTACTTCCATATTTCTGCTGGGGCGGAAAGGCTCCAGATGCATGGTAAGATCGACCAGATAAGTGTTCCGCACCGTATCTGCAGTGTAACTGATGTAATCTTTATTAAATTTATAATAACCATTACGAAGCAGATTATCTGTGATACGCTGACGTTCCATATCCAACTTATTGACATCAAACATCATATTTTCAGACAAATAAGTCCCAATGGTATCGCGCTGCATACATTTCCAAATGCATGAATCTGCTATGTCGTATGTAATCGACCGTACTTTATAAGGATGCCCCGTAACTACCTTATACGTAAGCTTCAGTTTTTTATTTTTCTTTTCAACCTGCGTTTGCACATCAGCCCCCATATATCCCATGTTTTGCACCGCCTTCATCATCTCCTTGCGTGAAGTTTCCATTTCTACAGCATCAAAGATAACGGGCGCATCACCTACTCTACGCAACGCACGATTCAACCACCGAGTAGTATCACGTCCAGAAAGATTATACACATACAGCTGTGTCTTAAAAAGGCTAAACCACTTGGCGTTAGGGGTCTGGCGAATATATAGAGAAAGTTCAGAAGGTTTTACCTGTTTATTGTCTGTTTCAATATGAATTCTATCCAATAAATACGAATCATCGGGCACATATTTTGTAGCAGAACACGAGGCCATCAATGCCCACAAAACCGCAAACCATACCCGATGCATATATTTCTTCATACCGTATTTCTCTCAATGATACATAAACAGCTACAAATATACTCCTATTTTTTAGTATGTGAAATAAAAAAAATGTATTTTTGCTTCCTAAATCTTACGCAATAAAAATGGCACTTAGCAAGAATCAACTGAAATATATCCGCTCGCTAGAGCTGAAAAAGAAACGGAAAACGGAAAAGGCATTTCTAGCAGAAGGTCCTAAACTACTGGAGGAACTTAAAGGACATTTTCACTGCAAACTGGTGGTTGCCACCCATGCATGGCTGGCAAAACAGCAAAGTATTCAGGCCGATGAGGTAGTAGAAGTCACTGAAGAAGAATTGGCTCGCGCCAGCCTGCTGAAGACTCCCCAAGAAGTTTTAGCTGTATTCGAACAAGCGAACGATGTAGTAGACAAATCGGTTATAGAGCATTCGTTATGCTTGGCATTGGATGGCATTCAAGACCCTGGCAATCTAGGTACCATAGTACGACTAGCAGATTGGTTTGGTATAGAGCATATTTTCTGCTCATGCGATACTGCTGATATCTATAACCCCAAAGCAATACAAGCTACTATGGGTGGAATAGCCAGAGTAAATCTGCACTATACTTCACTTACAGAACTGATTCAATCGCTAGGGGAAGTTCCTGTATATGGCACTTTTCTGGATGGTAAAAACATGTACGAACAACCGCTTTCGGCCAATGGCCTTATTGTTATGGGAAATGAAGGAAACGGAGTAAGCACAGAGGTAAAAGCACTCATTAACAAACGTCTTTTCATACCAAACTATCCGGCAGGCAGCGAAACATCGGAATCGCTGAACGTGGCTATTGCTACTGCAATAGTCTGCGCTGAGTTCCGGCGACAGGCCGCATGGCTATAAAATCAAAAGGGTAATAAAGGGAAGCTGTATACCGGCCAGCTTCCCCCTCTTCAGATAAAATAATAACTCCTGGAAACCATTCTACATCCTCTACTTCTTCTACCAGAGGAAATATTCTCACTACCACTCCTTGTTCTACCTCTACCACATACTGTTTAAGATACCCCTTTTCTGGTAGAAAGACAAAATGCGCTGCATATCGTTTCATCTATTCTACTTTTTTTATAGGACGTGGACGATGCGGACGATGAACCGGCGCAATTTTCACATCGGATTCCACTTTTTTCACTGCTATATCCTCCTTCTTAGCCGAAACAATCGGCTCTACATGCACCGAATCCGTTTTCAGAGTATCGGTGGCATGATAACGCATCAAGGTAATACTGTCAAGCAGCATATGCTGTGCTGCACCACGCACCGGATTGTAGATAAAGCCGCGAATTTCCTTCATGGCTCCCAATGTATCGGCCGATAAAGAAAGTGTGTGAATACCCGTATTGATCACCTTCTTCGGTCCACTCACCAATGTGTCTTTATCATACACTATCTGTAATGCCATTTGTGGAGCAAACAGTGAATCTGTTTCCAAGAAGCGGAAACGTACCGACCAGCGCAACGTGTCGCGCTCCTTGAAATTGGTGTCTACCGACAAGGTAAAATCCAAGCGGTTATCTAGAGGCATGCTGGTAAGTTGATAAACTTTTCTCCCCTGCCACACATTGACACTATCACCCGGCAAAGACTCCTTCGGTTTATTATCACGTAATGCGATCAGATGATTGATGGCATCTCGTTCTTTCTTGAGCCGCGCACTGACATTTTCATAGATTTTAGTCAGCACATCAGGATGACGGCTAAACCATACCATGGATGAATCAAACTCAGCCTCTGTCACTCCGTGCTTCTGAAATACTGACTCCATGTACAGCGATTTCTTGTAGGATTCATTATAAGGCACATCATCAGCCATAGCTTTGGCTATGTGATAATCAAACAGGATATTCTCCATCTGTGCATCCTGAAAAACGGTATCTGGACGCTTTACACTACAACCTGTTACCGTAAAAGTAAAAAACATACCCAACAACAGGCTACGGACAGCTAACGGTTTTCTATTCATCACTTATTTCTTAAGTGCAGAATGATAGGCCTCTGAAAACTCCTTGCTATAGAACAAGAACAAAGCTATGACGCCACAACTGATGGCTGCATCTGCAAAATTGAATATCGGACTAAAAAATATAAAATGCTCTCCTCCTACAAAAGGAACCCACAAAGGCCAATTGGTATCAATAATGGGGAAATAGAACATATCTACCACCTTACCATAAAACCACGGAGCGTATCCGCCTCCATCGGGTAAAAACGAAGCTATCTGCGAATGTGTACTCTCATTAAAAAATACTCCATAGAAAACGCTATCTACAATATTGCCCAATGCACCGGTCAGAATCAACGATACACATACGATAAAACCTGTCTTCATACCCAATTTCACAAAGCGGTACAAAAACCAACCTATCACTGAAACAGCTGCTATGCGAAACAAAGTAAGAAACAGTTTATCAAAAATTTCCATACCAAATGCCATACCGCTATTTTCGGTAAAATAAATATAGAACCAAGTGGGAGGAACGGCATCAATACCTAACTTGTCATAAATCCAACCGATAGCATTCTCACTCTGATGCCAATACATCTGAGTCTTTACTGCTATCTTGATAATCTGATCGATGACCAGCACTGAAATGATAACCAATAAGGCAATTCTGCCTTTCGTAAAGATTTTATTCATCAAATATAACGGTTTTTTTCTAAAATTTGTAAGTAGTTCATCCCCTTGTTTGCTTGCAGGCTCACAAAGAGTTAAAAGCCGATACAACCGTATGTAGCCACACTGCCCCATACAGTAATACCGGCCTTCAACACCTGTTATCGCCTTGGAGCGAATAGGGTATTATTTCTTGCCACTGTTCTTTGCCTCAATGCTCAACGTGGCATGAGGCACAGCACGCAAACGTTCTGGCGGAATCAGTTTACCGGTTTCACGGCAAATTCCATAGGTTTTGTTCTCGATACGTACCAACGCAGCCTGTAAGCCTTGAATAAACTTCAACTGACGCTGTGCCAAGCGGGTGGTTTCTTCCTTTGACAAGGTATTTGCACCTTCTTCGAGCACTTTATACGTAGGAGATGTATCATCTGTATCATTTCCGTCTGCACCCGTCAGACTACCCTTCAACAAATCATAATCTCTTCGAGCCAATTCCAGTTTCTCCATGATAATGGCGCGGAATTCTTCTAATTCTGCATCCGAATATCTTGTCTTTTCTGCCATAATACTATTTTTTTAAGTGTTTAAGGTTTTAAATATTAAGGTTTTGAAAGCACTTATTCTTTTACTACGCTCACAAAGAGAGTAAAGTCATCGAACTCTAATTCGGTTCCTTCCTTCACTTCATCAGCCAGCACCAGAGAAGTGCCCAATACTTGATTGCAAATATAGTCTTTATATTCTGTTACGGCATCATCTGTCTGAGAATTTTTTGATAAGGTTATATTTATTTTATCAGTTATCTCAAAACCGCTTGATTTACGTAAATTCTGAATACGGTTCACCAATTCACGAGCCACACCCTCACGACGAAGTTCTTCTGTTATGGTCACTTCCAGCGCCACCGTAAGTTTACCTTCATTGGCAACCAACCAGCCTGGGATATCCTCACTGAAGATTTCTACGTCAGTTGTTTCAATTACAGCCTGAGCACCATCGGCCAGCATCAAGGTATAATTGCCGTTCTTTTCCAATTCAGCAATAGCTTCTTGCGACAATGCTGCCACTTCTGCTGCTACAGCTTTCATCTGCTTGCCGAACTTCGGACCAAGTTTCTTGAAATCGCATTTCACTTTCTTTACCAATACACCAGCAGCACCGTCTACAAAACGGATTTCCTTCACATTTACTTCATTCATGATTAAGGATTGAACAGCTTCGATATGAGCGCGCTGTGCTTCATCTACTACCGGAATCATAATACACTGCAGGGGCTGGCGTACTTTGATGTTAACCTTACGGCGCAAAGCCAATACCATAGAAGTTACATCTTGTGCCATCTGCATACGAGCTTCCAGCTCGGTATCTATCTTGTCTTCTTGCGCCACTGGGAAATTAGCCAGATGAACTGACACCACACTGTCGCGTCCGGTTACGGCTATCAAATCCGTGTAGAGCATATCTGCATAGAACGGAGCTATCGGGGCCATCAGCTTGGCTACTGTTTCCAGACAGGTGTAAAGAGTCTGATAAGCCGACAGTTTATCTTGGGTCATACCCCCACCCCAGAAGCGTTTACGGTTCAGACGTACATACCAGTTAGAAAGATTATCGTTCACAAAATCCGAGATCAAACGGCCCGCCTTAGTAGGCTCATAGTCATTATAACAAGTATCTACGCTCTTCACCAGTGTATTGAGTACAGACAGAATCCAACGGTCGATTTCCGGGCGTGCTTCCATAGGCACGTCTGCCTCACTGTATTCAAAGCCATCTACGTTGGCATAGAGAGCAAAGAATGAATAAGTATTATATAATGTTCCGAAGAATTTGCGACGTACTTCTTCTACACCATCCACATCAAACTTCAAGTTATCCCACGGCGATGAATTGGTAATCATGTACCAGCGCAAGGGGTCGGAACCATATTTTTCGATGGTTGAGAAGGGGTCAACCGCATTTCCCAAACGCTTCGACATCTTATTGCCGTTTTTATCCAATACCAACCCGTTGGATATAACTGCTTTATAAGATACACTGTCGAACACCATAGTGGCGATAGCGTGCAGGGTAAAGAACCATCCGCGTGTTTGGTCTACACCCTCAGCGATAAAATCAGCCGGATAAACCAAGCGATTATCAAGCAGTTCCTTATTTTCGAACGGATAATGGATTTGAGCGTAAGGCATAGAGCCGGAATCAAACCACACATCAATCAGATCTGATTCACGCTTCATCGGTTTACCGTCTTTTGACACCAGGATGATATCGTCTACATACGGACGGTGCAAATCAATCTTATCGTAGTTTTCCTGCGTATATTCGCCCGGAACGAATCCTTTTTCCTTATACGGATTAGCAGTCATCAAGCCGGCTGCAACAGATTTCTCGATTTCGTTATATAATTCTTCCACCGATTCGATGCAGCGTTCGTCGGAGCCGTCCTCGGTTCGCCAAATAGGCAACGGAGTACCCCAATAGCGCGAACGACTCAAGTTCCAGTCATTCAAATTCTCCAGCCACTTGCCAAAACGTCCGGTACCGGTACTTTCCGGTTTCCAGTTGATGGTCTTGTTCAATTCCATCATACGTTCTTTACAAGCCGTACTACGGATAAACCAGCTGTCCAACGGATAATACAATACAGGCTTATCTGTACGCCAGCAGTGCGGATAGTTATGTACATGTTTCTCTATCTTAAAGGCTTGCGAGCCAGCTTTCATCAGCATACAGATGTGTATATCGAGTGATTCGGCAGCTTGAGCCGCCTTCTCGTCGTATTTTCCATCCACAGTAAATTGAGGATCATAAGCGTTTTTCACCCAACGGCCTTCATATTCTTTATAGGCATCTACATCTACACATTCATTGACAAAACGTTCATCCAATTCATCAAGCAAGTAGAATTTTCCAGTCAAATCTACCATCGGACGTGTTTCTCCGCGCTTATTAATCATAAAGAGAGAAGGTATGCCAGCAGCCCGTGCCACCTGGGCATCATCAGCTCCGAACGTGGGTGCAATGTGTACTATACCCGTACCATCCTCAGTAGTAACATAGTCGCCCGGAATAACGCGGAAGCCCTGGTTACTCGGTGTCCAAGTACCATCTGTATCCACCTCTACCGGTTTAACCCAAGGGATAAGTTGTTCATACTCCATACCCACCAGGTCGGCTCCCTTATACTCACCCACCACTTTGAATGGAATCAATTTATCGCCCGCCTTATAATCCTCTAGTTCAATTCCTTCTGCTTTTTTATTAAAGTGTGTATAGAGCAAAGCTTTAGCCAAAACCACCGTCATCTTTTCGCCTGTATAACCGTTATAGGTCTGAACGGCTACATAGTCAATTTTAGGGCCCACACAAAGCGCAGTGTTTGAGGGCAGTGTCCACGGAGTAGTGGTCCATGCTATAAAGTAGGGAGTTCCCCAAGCAGCCATTTCGGGCTTCGGGTTTTTCATCTTAAACTGTCCTACTACGGTAGTATCTTTCACATCGCGATAACATCCTGGCTGATTCAATTCGTGTGAACTCAGTCCGGTACCTGCAGCCGGTGAATACGGTTGGATAGTATATCCTTTATATAGCAGACCTTTTTTATACAACTGCTTGAGCAACCACCAAAGCGTTTCAATATAACGGTTGTCGTATGTGATATAGGGGCTTTTCATATCTACCCAATAGCCCATCTTATGCGTTAAATCCTCCCATTCACGGGTAAATTTCATCACATCTTTTCTACAAGCAGCATTGTATTCAGCTACCGATATGGATTTGCCTATATCCTCTTTGGTTATGCCCAGTGCTTTTTCCACGCCCAGTTCTACCGGAAGTCCATGCGTATCCCAACCAGCCTTACGCTTTACCTGGAAACCCTTCATAGTCTTATAACGACAGAAAATATCTTTGATAGAGCGGGCCATTACATGGTGAATTCCCGGCATACCATTGGCAGAGGGAGGTCCTTCGAAAAATACGAATGAAGGACAACCTTCACGTTCAGTCATACTCTTGGCGAAAACCTGGTTTTCGTCCCATTTCTCCAATACCTTCTTATTAACGTCAGAAAGGTCAAACTTAGAATATTCGGCAAATTTCTTACCCATCTTCTTTATCTTTTTAATATAGTTTACACATCAAAAAAGGCTATTCCTTTTATTAAAGCCGCAAATTTACAAAAAAGTTAGATAAAAGGAAAAACTTTGAGATTTTTAAATAAATGAGAGCCGAAAAGTCTTAATTTATATGCTACACCCTTAAAGCATGTTATAAATCAAAGCGTTTCGGCTTAAAAATTTGGGAATCTACAAAAATGCGCTACCTTTGCATTGTGTTTTTCATAGTATTAGATTTAAGGTTAACAAGAAAGATTGGCTGTCTGGGATAGATAGCCTTTTTTTATGTCTATCCCCTTTTCAATTTCACCTCATATAAATCATTCCGGCGATCCTTCAGATTACGTACACTACCGTAGGTATGAAGTTCGTTCAGCAAATCCAGATCAACATCCGATACCAGTATCATTTCTGTATTCGGTGTAGCTTCTGCCCGTTTTCCATCTGTAGGAAATGCAAAATCGCAAGGTGTAAACACACCGGATTGTGCATACTGAATATCCATATTATGCACACGAGGCAAGTTACCCACACTACCGGCTATTACCACAAAGCATTCATTCTCGATGGCGCGGGCATGTGCACATACCTTTACACGGCTATAGGCATTCTGGGTGTCAGTAAGGAAAGGTACGAAAAGAATCTGCATCCCTTGGTCGGCCATGATGCGCGATAACTCAGGAAATTCCACATCGTAACAAATCAGCACTCCCACCTTCGCACAATCTGTATCAAAAGTCTGCAAGGCTCTACCACCGCTCAATCCCCAACTTTTAATTTCATCTGGCGTAACATGAATCTTTTCATACATCTCATATGTGCCGTCGCGACGACATAAGAACCCCACATTATACAAGCGTCCATCCTCTTTTTTCAACGGCATGGAACCAGTGATGATATTGATATTATAGCTGATAGCCAATTTAATGAAACGCTCGCGGATTTCTTCCGTATACTCTGCCAATCCGCGAATAGCCTCTGATTCGCCCTCATCGTTGAACTTAGCCATTAAAGGTGCATTAAAGTATTCCGGAAACAAGACGAAGTCGCTTTTATAATCAGATACGGCATCTACGAAAAATTCCACTTGCTCAAAAAGATCGTCCAAGGTCTTATAAGAGCGCATTTGCCATTGAACCAACCCCACACGCACGGTGGTCTTCGGGCTTACATAATCTTGCGTAGGAGCCTGATAATAAATATTATCCCATTGCAACAGACATGCGTAATGCTTGGATTCTTCGTCGTTAGGCAGATAATTACGCATCACCTTACGCACATGGAAATCATTGGAGAGTTGAAAAGTGAGCACCGGGTCGAAGATTTCCTTCTGACGTACTTTATCAATGTATTCCTTAGGGCGAAGTTGGTCTGCATACTTGTGATAATTAGGGATTCGCCCACCAAACATAATAGCCTTCAGATTCAACGTTTCACAAAGTTCCTTGCGATACTCATACATTCGTCTTGCCAAACGCAAGCCTCGATACTGCGGGTGGATAAAAACTTCAATACCATAAAGTATATTGCCTTTGGGGTTATGTGTATTAAAGGTTTCCTTTCCTGTTACCTGAGCATAGGTATGATCATTCTTTACATCATCATAGTTGACAATAATAGAAAGAGCACAGCCTACAATCTTTTCATCTACTACCGTGACAATTTGACCTTCAGGAAAAATACGAATCAACTTTTCAATCTGCTTGTGGGTCCAAAACACATCGCTTCCATCACTGTAAACACGAGTGAAGGATTGAGCCAGCTGATCATAATCTTCAATCTGCAAATTCCGAATTTGCACCTTATTGATTTTCAATTCTTCCATAATATGTATAGTTATGTTTTTGTTTAAAACTGTGCAAAGGTATACAAGATTTAGCTATAATGTATCTAAGCTGCCATATTTGAATGGCCAATCGGTTAACAGAAGTTAATCAAACTAGGATATAATTATAAACGGCACTGCCGTTTATAAAATCAGCACTGCCGTTTGTACAAACGGCGACGTCGTTTGTATAAACGGCAGTGGCGTTTATAGTTTTCACTAATAAGCGCAAAACAACAAAGAGTATTACCACCTCTTTGTCTTTAGGTATCTATCAGTTAACAGTACATATTTACAATAGCTTCATAAAGTTCCTGCTTACCGCTCACCTGTTTGGGTTCGCCCACTTGTTTGGCATGGGCCACCAAATCTTCCAAAGAAAGCTTTCCTTCTTCAAATTCCTTTCCCTTGCCGCTATCGAAAGAAGCGTAGCGATCTGCCAGCATCTTTTTATAAGGAGATTCTTCCAGCAGACGGGCTGCGCTTTCCAGGGCACGAGCCATTACATCCATACCGGCAATATGAGCGATGAAGATATCCTCCAGGTCTGTGGAGTTACGGCGCGTCTTGGCATCAAAATTTGTACCGCCATTACCCAAACCTCCATTTCGGATAATCTGCATCATAGCCTGCGTCAGTTCGAAGTTATCTATAGGAAATTGGTCTGTATCCCAACCATTCTGCGCATCGCCACGATTTGCGTCAATAGAGCCCAACATGCCATTGTCTACAGCTACAGCCAGTTCGTGTTCAAAGGTATGCCCGGCCAATGTGGCATGGTTCACCTCGATATTTACCTTAAAATCCTTATCCAGGCCATGAGCTTTCAGGAAACCGATGACTGTTTCTGTATCTACATCATATTGATGCTTGGTAGGTTCCATGGGCTTGGGCTCAATCAGGAAAGTTCCGGTAAAGCCCTTACTGCGTGCGTAATCACGGGCAATGGTCAGCATTTGAGCCAAGTGTTCCTTTTCCCGTTTCTGGTCAGTATTCAGTAAAGACATATAGCCTTCACGTCCACCCCAAAATACGTAATTGGTACCACCCAATTCAATGGTTGCATCAATTGCATTTTTTATTTGAACAGCAGCACGGGCCACAACGTCAAAGTTTGGATTGGTAGCAGCACCATTCATATACCGTGCATGGCCGAATACATTAGCTGTACCCCACAACAGTTTGATACCCGTTTCAGCTTGTTTCTGCTTGGCATATGCCACAATTTCTTTCAGATTAGCCTCGTATTCTTCTATAGAATCAGCCTCATCACACAAATCTACATCATGGAAACAGTAATACTCTATTCCCATTTTCTGCATGAATTCAAAGCCGGCATCCATTTTATCCTTAGCAGCCTGAATTCTATCAGTGCCTTCATTCCACGGAAATTTCTTGCTGGTTCCGCCAAACTGGTCGGCTCCTTCTGCGCACAATGTATGCCACCATGCCATAGAGAACTTCAACCAATCTTTCATCTTCTTACCCATTATGATTTTTTCCGGATCATAATAACGGAATGCCATCGGATTTTTACTTTCAACCCCTTCAAACTGAATTTTTCCAATCCCGGGGAAATACTCTTTCTTGATCATAATCGTACTATTTTATTCGTTAGCTATTTATTTATTTAATTAAGTATACTATCATCGGCAGGATTTTACACATTACCCATCGCCCGTTCCAAACAATGCTTCCATCGCTCATATGCATCGGTATACTCCTGAACCTTAGCTAAATTGGGCTCAATCACCTCTAATTTATCCAAGGTAGCAAAAGCTTCCTGATGGTCTTTATAAAAGCCTACACCCATACCGGCTCCCTTGGCAGCCCCCACAGAGCCATCTGTATCATATAGTTCAATGGTTGCCCCGGTGACACTGGCCAAAGTGTCGCGGAATATGGAACTCAAAAACATATTGGCATGGCCTGCATGAATCTTCTGCACCGGAATACCCATTTGTTCCATAATATCTATACCATATTTAAATGAAAAGACAATACCCTCTTGTGCAGCCCGTAAAATATGCTGTTTACCATGCAGATTAAAATTCAATCCATGCATAGAACAATTTATTTCGCTGTTCCGAAGCATCCGTTCTGCCCCGTTTCCAAAGGGAAGAATGCTTACACCTGCACTACCAATCGGCGCCTGAGCAGCCAGCCTATTCATTTCACTGTAAGAATTACACTCCGAAGCTACCACTCGCTTTGCCCAAGAATTAAGGATGCCGGTTCCATTAATGCACAGTAAAACCCCTAAGCGGGTCTGGGTATCTGTATGATTCACATGAGCAAATGTATTAACACGGCTCTTCTTATCATAATTCACTATGCCGTTTACTCCATAAACCACTCCACTGGTTCCTGCTGTAGAAGCAATCTCGCCCGGATTAAACACATTCAGCGAAAGAGCATTGTTGGGTTGGTCACCTGCACGGTAAGTAATAGGTGTACCTTCATTCAAGCCCAATTCTGCTGCCGCCTCAGCAGTTACCCGGCCTTGTTCGGCAAATGTTGGACAGATTTCCGGTATTAAGCCGGCATCTAATCCATAATACTCCAGCAGAAAATCGGCCAACCGATTATTTTTGAAATCCCAAAACATTCCCTCCGAAAGGCCCGATACCGTTGTGCTCACTATACCACTTAATTTCATGGCTATATAATCGCCGGGAAGCATAATTTTATCAATGCGCTCATAAATATGCGGCTCGTTATCTTTTATCCATGCCAACTTGGAGGCCGTAAAATTACCCGGAGAATTCAACAAATGAGAAAGGCAGTAATCTTGCCCTAATTCCTTAAATGCGCGATCGCCGTACGAAACAGCGCGCGAATCACACCAGATGATGGCAGGACGCAAGACCTGCTGATGTTTATCCACACAGACCAGTCCGTGCATCTGATACGAAATACCAATAGCTTTAATCTCTGAAGCACTCACACCGCTTTCTGTCAGAACAGCTTGCGTTGCCAGTTTCAGATTCTGCCACCAACTGTCGGGATTTTGTTCAGCCCAACCCTGATGTAAAGCCAACATGGGAGCTTCTGTTTTCGGGAAAAAAGCAGAAGATACGCATTTGCCATTATCTGCATTTACCAAACTTGCTTTTATCGACGAACTGCCAATATCATAACCTAATAGGAACATATAATTTGACCAGTTAAAAAGTTATTATTTTCTAAGTTTATTGTAGATCTTTTTATCAAAGCGGTAATAACGTGCTGCTCTATGAGCTACCCCTTGTTCTTTTTCTTCCAAAGGAACTACGTACTCCAGCTGGGATATTTTCTTATGAAAATTCCTCACATCGATGGATTTACCATAAATAAGTTCATATAAAATACGGAATTGGGCTGCCGTAAACTTGCGAGGAAGCAAATCAAACAATGCAGCAGGATTCGTTTCTACATATTGCCGAATATAACTTACAGCTTCGCATATAATTAGATTATGGTCAAATGCCAAAGACTTGATATCCGACAAAGCTACCCAGCAAGCCTGAAAAGAATCCAAATTACGATTTAAAGTGCGGTCAATCTTCACTAACGACAAGTAAGCCACCGTAACAATGCGTTCTACCTTGGCTAATTGAGCCCGTTCCAGCCAATGTACATCCTTAGGGTTCTTAGTACGGTCTTTTGAACCAAAAGCCTTAAACTGTACCAGGTTTACATTTTTCAGACCAGTTAATTCATTTAATACGCGTGCGGCAGCCTCATCCAAATCCTCGTCCATATAAATCAAACTTCCAGGAAGCTTCATATCATGAAAGATTTCACCTTCTTCTTCCCCCATGCGTTTTATCAGCAAAACCCTTATTTGTTCACCATCAAAACCAATCACCACACAATCTACAGAAATGTGGTTATTGGCCAATGGTATATTCGTATTTTTCATAAATGCAATTTGTCTTTATGTTATGCGATGCAAATATAGAATAGTTTTTTCTCATATACAATTTATAAATTTACTATTTTACATGTTATAAAGCACTATTTCACAGATAAATAATTATCATATATAAAATGATATGAAACAACTTATTATCATACATAATACAATAATATGGAATATAACTATAAGATGTTATTGAAGAACACCATCTATTACAAAAAAAAGCCGTCCCTATAGAAAAAATCTATGAGGACGGCCTTGTTAGCCAATTGCATGATGCTCACGCAACTTTATAACGGCATATTGCCATGCTTTTTAGGAGGATTGCTTTTATTCTTGTTATGAGCCATTTCCAAAGCTTGTACCAACTTAAAACGTGTATTGCGCGGCATGATAATATCATCTACATAGCCACGTTCAGCTGCACGATAAGGATTAGAGAATTTCTCTTCGTATTCACGAATAATTTCCTTCTTCTCTTCATCCGAAGACTTTCTGTAGAGAATGTTAACAGCACCCTCAGCACCCATTACCGCAATCTGTGCCTGCGGATAAGCCAGGTTTACATCAGCTCCGGTAGGCTTGCTGGACATAACAATATAAGCCCCGCCATAAGCCTTACGGGTAATCAGCGTAATCTTAGGAACTGTTGCCTCAGCATAGGCATAAACTATTTTTGCGCCATGACGAATAATGCCATTATGTTCTTGCATAGTACCCGGCAAGAATCCAGGAACATCTTCAAAAGTAATCAAAGGAATATTGAAGCAATCGCAAAAACGGATAAAGCGGGCAGCCTTATCAGAAGCATCAATATCAAGCACACCGGCCAGATAGGCAGGCTGATTAGCTACAATACCTACAGAACGTCCGTTCAAACGTCCGAAACCAATTACTACATTCTTGGCAAAATGAGGCATAACCTCAAAGAAGTATTGATTATCCAATACAGGCTCTATAATATCCTTGATATCATAAGGCATATTCGGATCTTCCGGAATGATAGTTTGCAAAGATTCTGTCTGGCGATGGATATCATCCGTACAGGGCGCAAACGGAGCATCTTCCATATTATTTGAAGGCAAGAAACTCAGTAATTCACGGATGCTCATCAAGGTTTCCTCTTCATTGTTACACATAAAATGAGTAACACCACTCTTGCTGCTGTGCGTGTAAGCGCCTCCTAATTCTTCCTTATCTACCACTTCATTGGTCACTGTTTTTACCACATCCGGCCCTGTGATAAACATATGACTCTGCTCCTTTACCATAAAAATAAAGTCTGTCAGAGCCGGAGAATAACATGCACCACCGGCACAAGGACCCAAAATTGCCGAAATCTGCGGAATTACTCCCGAAGCAATGGTATTCTGATAAAAAATACTAGCATAGCCTTCCAAACTGCTTACACCCTCTTGGATACGCGCACCGCCGGAATCATTCAAAGCAATAATAGGAGCACCGTTCTGCAATGCCAATTCTTGCACTTTTACGATTTTAGCTGCATTGGTTTCGCTCAGTGAGCCTCCATGAGCAGTAAAGTCATAAGCATACACAAAGACCAGACGGCCATCGATTTTACCGTAACCGGTAACCATACCATCACCTGGAATTTGTTTCTTCTCCATGCCAAAGTTATTGCAGCGATGATTCACAAACTTATCCAGTTCATTGAACGTACCTTTATCCAGTAACATATCGATACGCTCGCGAGCAGTCATCCTTCCTGAAAGATGCTGCTTTTCAATTTTATCAAGTCCCCCACCTAAAGAGGCACGCTTATCCAGCTCTTCATATTGCTGGTATATATCTTCTCGAGTCATTTCTTATAATTATTTATCCTAGTTTATCAATCTTCTTGCGGCAACAAATCCAGTTCCACCAATACTTGATTGGCATTGACAGAATCTCCGGCAGCTACCAGAATACTTCGTACCACACAGTCAGCGTTCACTTTATAATTACTTTGCATCTTCATAGCTTCCAGCACCACCACAATATCACCTGCAGCCAGTCTGTCGCCTACGTTAACCGGAACACTTACCACCTTACCAGGCATAGGAGCTATTATTTTATCCTCTTGCTTTTCTTCTGCCCCCTTTCTCATATGTAAATATTTAGCCTGTGTATCTATAATATCTACATGAAAGGAACGGTTAAACATGCTAACATCATAGTTCTTGCCTCCTTCACCACGCACCAAACCTGCATTGAATGAAATACCGTCATGCAGAATGGAGCAACTGCCATTTTCCGCCATCACAATATCCACCTCATACGGCTTGCCATCTACCATAAGCTGCACCCTGTTTCCATCCTTACTGACTAATGTTACATCAGCCACACGTTCTCCAATATGAATTTCCATATCCGTATTCAAAGTTTAAGCCGTTAATAATCAAATTCTCAACACACCTTTTTGCAAACCGAATTCACGCCAGCGACTGATAGGCCGAGCGTCTGGAAGTTGCGTAGCCGAATTTTCTTCCAAGTTCACAAGGTAATCCATATAGGCAGCAATCATAGCAATGTTTTCCAGTTCTTCATTTCCTGCATTAGAACGCACCAACATTCTGGCATTTTTTTCAATGAAGAGTGTATTGTATTCTCCCTTTACGAAATCTGGAACATGCATAATGCGCTTCAGATAAGCGAGGTTGTTTTTCAATCCCGTAATCTTGTATTCATACAACACTCTGCGCATACGCTCGATAGCATACTGCCGCGTAGTGGCCCAAACAATCAATTTACCAATCATCGGGTCGTAATAAATAGGTATCTCATAACCTTCATACACATAGCTATCTATACGTACACCAATACCATTAGGCTCTGTAAGCTGCTTAATGATACCAGGTGATGGCATAAAGTTATTCTCCGTATCTTCAGCACAAATTCTACACTCGATAGCATGTCCACGCTGGTATAAATCTTCTTGCTTTAGATGAAGAGGCTCATCATTGGCAATACGTATCTGTTCCTTCACCAAATCTACACCCACCACTTCCTCAGTAATAGGATGTTCTACCTGTAGACGAGTATTCATTTCCAAAAAGTAGAAATGGCGATTCTTATCTACCAAAAATTCAATGGTACCGGCACCCGAATAATTCACAGCTTTTGCGGCAGCCACCGCTTTTTCACCCATTTCTTTCCGAAGTTCAGGTGTCAAGAACGGAGAAGGACTCTCTTCTACTATTTTCTGATTTCGTCTTTGCACACTGCACTCACGGTCGAACAGATGAATGACATTACCGTGGTTATCTCCCAATATCTGAAACTCGATATGATGCGGTTCTTCTACAAACTTTTCCAGATATACCGTATCATCGCCGAACGAAGACATAGACTCTGAGCGCGCCGTATTATAAGCCTCTGCTACCTCTGCTTCACTATGAATCAGGCGCATACCTTTTCCGCCACCGCCCATAGAAGCCTTCAGCATCACAGGATAGCCAATTTCATTACATATCCGAACTGCTTCCTCTGCACTTTTTAAAGGCTGTTCTGTACCAGGAACCACCGGTACGCCAGCAGCTATCATACGCTTCCGTGCAGCAATTTTATCTCCCATGGACTCCATTGTTTCTGCCGACGGGCCAATAAATATAATACCCTCTTGTTGGCAGCGACGGGCAAAATCTGCATTTTCCGACAGGAAACCATATCCTGGATGTATAGCATCAGCATGGCAGCGTTTAGCCACAGCTATCACCTTATCTATATTTAAATAACTATCTTTTGTAGCAGCCGGGCCTATCAGATAGGCTTCGTCGGCATACGACACATGATGTGATGTACGATCGGCTTCTGAAAAAACTGCCACACTCGCAATTCCCATCTCTCGGCAAGAGCGCATCACACGAACAGCTATCTCACCTCTGTTGGCAATTAATACTTTTTTTATCATCTTTCTTATATTTGCAGAAGGAATGCCTTGTCTGCAACCATCGCTACACCCTATCATCAAGACGATTCACAGCCTTAATAAATAAGGTATACCCAAGAGCAAAGCAAGCCTTCTTTTATTCTTTCTTCAACTTTTTTATTTGTATTGTCTTTTCTATACCCACGAAAAAAGACAAAAGCATACGAATGGCAGGTCTTCTGACTGACTCCTAATCTTGAAGCCTTCCCGATATAAATTTAAGGCATATCAGTGGCAAAGGTTGTTTTTCATGATATTAACGGAGCTTCACAGCAGCGGGACTGTCCGGGATTTTCACCCGATTCCCTTTTAATCCTGATGACAGAATTGTTCATCCGGAACCAATTCGATGGCAAAGATAGTGCAATCGACCGAAATAAGAAAAGAAAATTTTATTTTTCTTTATTTAAGTATGACATTCCGACTATACTATGTCCGAGTCAATGCAGCTAACAATTCTTCAATCGTAGACAGGCGCCTCTTGCCTACTCCTGGAAGATAAAGCATGAAACAGTCATCTTCTACTTCAACGGCTATTGTTTGTCCATCGGTATGGACTGCCTCTATCCCTACTCTGGAAAGAGCCTTGCGAACCATTGCACACCGACAGGTATTCTTTCCATAAAAACCCACTCGTTTGTGACAACTATGATTAACTCTAAATAGACCCGTATGAGGTTCAAAAACAACACTTCCTCCAGAAAAGAACTTTTCCAAATCACCACTCAAGGCTAAATCTTCCGGTGTACCGATATGCACTCCTTCAATACCATCCATCAACCAAATCTTATCAGCTATCTGCAAAGCCAGTTCCACATCATGAGTAGAAAGGAATATCGTCTTTTGAGTTTCACGGCTCAACTGATGCAGCAGAAGTAATATTTCCACTTTGCTCGGAAAATCCAGAAAAGCGGTAGGTTCATCCAAAAAAATCACAGGAGTCTCCTGAGCCAGCGCTTTTGCAATCATCGCCTTCTGGCGTTCACCATCACTTAGGGTATGGGCCATCCGACCCGCCAAGTGAGCTACCCCAACTTGCTTCATGGCCTGCCACACCACTTTTTCATCATCAGCAGACAAACCTCCCCAAAAACTGGTATAAGGAGTACGTCCCAAGCCTACCAGTTCAGCAACTGTCATATTGTAGAGATCACATTTTTCTGTCAGCACCACGCTCACCACTTTTGACAACTGCCTGTCATTATATTCACTGATTTCTTTTCCATCAATATATACTGCCCCACCCATCTTCGGCTGAAAGGCCGACAACGTACGCAACAGGGTAGACTTACCTACACCATTGGCACCCAGCAAACAAGTCAATTCACCGGATTTTATCACTGCAGAAATATGATCGGCTACAATTCTCTTCTTCCCTTTTGCGGAATAACCGATAGTCAGATTCTTTATATGTATTGCCTCATTATTCATACTGCAAATATAGATAAAAATCACACAACATGTGCATTTAATACAATTTCGCATTAGCTACAACTGTTATTCATGAAAAAAGGTTAACTTTGCGAATAAATAAAATTATAGTAAACAACTAAAAAACAAATGACAATGAAAAAAAGACTTGCATGTTATATGTGTATGCTTGTATTGAGTTTAGGATGTGCGTGGGCACAAAGTAAGGCAGACCTTAAGTTTGACAAGACAACGCACAACTTCGGAACGTTTTCTGAAAAGGACCCGATTGTGAGTTGCGTATTTACCTTTACGAATGTAGGAGATGCACCACTTGTTATCCACCAAGCCATTGCGTCTTGTGGATGTACCGTTCCTGAATATACGCAAGAACCCGTTATGCCTGGGAAAAAAGGAACAATTAAAATCACCTATAACGGCACAGGAAAATATCCGGGACATTTTAAGAAATCCATCACAATTCGAACAAATGCCAAAACCGAGATGATGAGAATCTATGTAGAAGGAAATATGACGACAGAGAAAAAACAATAATTCACAAGCAGATCATTCTTACATTATGGAACAAGAAACAGGAAAACCTGCAGGACTACCGGAAAATGCTTTCCGAGAATTAAAACCCGGGGAGAAATATACCCCCTTGATGAAACCGGAAAAAACCTATCCGGAAGTGAATCTCTGGTCCGTACTTTGGGGAATAGGCATGGCCATCCTCTTTTCCGCAGCAGCGGCCTATCTAGGCCTAAAGGTGGGGCAAGTATTTGAAGCGGCTATCCCCATCGCTATCATTGCCGTCGGCATATCAGGAGCTGCTAAAAGGAAAAATGCTTTAGGAGAAAATGTAATTATTCAGTCCATAGGTGCCAGTTCTGGTGTCATCGTAGCAGGTGCAATCTTTACTCTACCGGCACTCTACATCCTACAGGAAAGTTATCCGGAAGAAATTACGGTAACCTTTACCCAAGTGTTCATCAGCTCCCTGCTTGGTGGAGTATTGGGAATTTTGTTCCTTATTCCTTTCCGAAAATATTTTGTAAGTGATATGCATGGGAAATACCCCTTCCCGGAAGCCACAGCCACTACACAGGTATTGATATCAGGTGAAAAAGGCGGCAGTCAGGCCAAGCCCTTACTGGTGGCTGGTATCATTGGTGGTTTATATGATTTCATTGTAGCTACATTCGGATGGTGGAACGAAAATTTCACAACGCGCGTATGTCATTATGGAGAAGTATTGGCCGATAAAGCCAAACTTGTATTTAAAGTAAATACAGGTGCTGCCGTATTGGGATTGGGGTATATCGTCGGACTGAAATACGCGGCCATCATTTGTGCAGGTTCATTGGTTGTCTGGTGGATTATCATTCCCGGCATTTCACTTATCTGGGGCGATGCTGTGCTGAATGAATGGAATCCGGAAATTACCGCTACTGTAGGCAGCATGTTGCCTGAGCAAATTTTTGACTACTATGCCAAAAATATTGGTATTGGCGGTATTGCCATGGCTGGTATTATAGGCATTATCAAATCGTGGGGAATTATTAAAAGTGCCGTAGGATTGGCAGCCAAGGAAATGGGTGGTAAATCTACAGATTCCAAACAAGTAATACGCACTCAGCGTGATATTTCCATGAAAATCATTGCCGTAGGAGCTGTCTTGACCATCGCGATAGTGTCGTTATTCTTCTATTTTGATGTAATGCAGGGCAATTGGCTGCACACTATTGTAGCCATTTTATTAGTGGCAGGAATCACTTTCCTGTTTACAACTGTAGCGGCCAACGCCATAGCTATAGTAGGCACTAATCCTGTATCGGGAATGACACTGATGACGTTGATCCTAGCCTCTGTTGTAATGGTAGCTGTAGGCTTGAAAGGTCCCGGAGGTATGGTCGCAGCTTTAATTATGGGAGGTGTAGTATGTACAGCCCTTTCTATGGCCGGCGGATTTATAACTGATTTAAAAATAGGTTATTGGTTGGGAACTACTCCACGCAATCAGGAAATCTGGAAATTCTTAGGCACCATCGTATCAGCTGCTACAGTGGGTGGAGTCATGATCATACTCAATAAGACGTATGGATTTACCAGTGGTGACTTGGCTGCGCCACAAGCAAACGCTATGGCTCATCTGATTAAGCCTCTGATGAGCGGTGTAGATGCTCCGTGGCTGCTTTATGGCATCGGAGCTGTACTGGCCATCTTACTTACTTTCTGTAAAATTCCTGCTCTGGCATTTGCTCTCGGAATGTTCATTCCCCTTCAGTTAAATGTACCTTTGGTAGTAGGTGGTGCTATTAACTGGTATGTAACCACCCGTAGCAAAGATGCGGCACTTAACGCCGAACGTGGAGAAAAAGGCACTCTGCTGGCATCCGGTTTCATTGCAGGAGGAGCATTGATGGGAGTGGTAAGTGCTGCCATGCGATTTGGAGGTATCAACTTAATCAACGATGCATGGCTGAATAATGTATGGTCTGAAGTATTGGCTCTGGGCGCTTATGCTTTACTGATTCTCTATTTCGTCAAAGCATCCCTATACAAAAACGACAAAAATATCTAATCCAAGTATATTAGAAAATAAATATGAGAAAGATTTTCACTACAGCATTACTTATGCTAGTAACTGTTTTATGGGCACAAGAGCCTATTGAACTGCCTCTTTGGCCAGAGAAAATGCCAAATTCAAATGGACTGACAGGAAAACAGGAAGATCTCTTTGGAGGGAGGGTGGCCAACGTCACTCACCCTTCCATTTATGTCTATCCGGCTTCCAAACCGAACGGAAAAGCCATTATTATGTGCCCAGGGGGAGGGTATGCACGTTTAGCCATGAACCACGAAGGACATGATATGGCACAATGGTTCAATTCTCAAGGCATTACATACATCGTTCTAAAATACAGAATGCCCAATGGACATCATACAGTCCCTATCACTGATGCAGAACAAGCCATTCGATTGGTGCGGAAACATGCCAGTGAATGGAAAGTAAATCCGCAATGTATAGGCATTATGGGGGCTTCCGCCGGCGGACACCTGGCTGCTTCACTGGCTACTTTATATTCCAGTAAAGAAACACGACCTGATTTCCAAATTCTACTATATCCGGTCATCACCATGACAGAACAAACACATGGCGGTTCCAAAAAAAATCTATTAGGTAGCCAATCTACCGATGAGCTGGTAAAAAAATATTCTCTAGAAATGCAAGTAAACAGCCAGACTCCTCCTGCATTTATCACACTTTCTTCCGATGATAAAACTGTACCCCCTGCCAACGCCATTAATTATTATTCAGCTCTACTGCTGCATCAAATTCCTGCTAGTCTTCATGTCTATCCCATAGGTGGGCATGGGTGGGGTTTTAGAGATACATTTCCCTACAAACGTCAGTGGACAGACGAACTGGAGAAATGGTTGCGCGAAGAGATTCTTTCGGCAGAATAACTTCACTTACTAACCACAGCGAATAATTACGATGGGGTTTCACAAGAATTTTATAAAATCTTTGGGAGTATATGTTTTTACTCTTGCCGTTTCTTTGCCGGCCACGGCTCAAGATAACGCTCACTCATTATTGGATAATGCGTGGGCGTTTTTAGGTATTCCGTATGTAGCTCATACACTAGATAACGATACTACCCAAGAAAGATTAATCATTAATTGCGATGAGGTAGACTGTACCACATTTGTAGAGTATGTTTTAGCCATGACGCTTGCGGAAGCGCACCACAAACATATCCATAAAAACGATTTTGCTAACACTCTCCAAAAAATACGCTACCGAAACGGTATCATTGACGGGTACACTTCCAGACTGCATTATATCACTGATTGGATAGAGAATGGCACCAGACTAGGATTTTTAACGGATGTCAGCAGCGAACACAGCCCATACAAAACAAAGACTCAGATTTCTTATATGAGTTCACATCCGGAACGATACAAGCAGTTGGCCCACTCTCCGCAAAACGTGGCACGAATGAAGAAAATCGAAAAAGGTTTGTCTGAAAAAGAAATCCGTTACGTTCCTAAAGAAAAACTAGCCGCGGACGGATTTCCTTGGATAAAGGATGGGGATATTATAGCCATTACTACCAACATAGCAGGATTAGACATTAGCCATCTGGGAATTGCCTGCTATAAGAAAGGGAAACTGCACCTGCTTCATGCGTCGTCGAGTGCCAAAAAAGTGATACTTTCCCGCATCCCCTTGCAGCAAATGCTGAATATCACCAACAGTTGGACAGGAATCCGAGTAATTAGAATGAAAATCTAAATAAATAGAAGAGGCCGTCTTACCGTGTATTTTAAGACGGCCTCTTCTATTTTGAATACCGTATCTTGACCTTTCCAAACGGTACTGCCTGCTTCTAGAACGGAACTTCTCCCCCATGCATACCACCAAACGGATTATCTGCTATAGGAGGGTAATTATCCATGGGAGGAGGCGGAGTAGCTGAACTACCTATAGGAGCATTCATGCGGGAACCAAAAGTAGCTCCTCCTCCACCTTCAGAAGGCGGCGGAATGACCATATCATCTTCAGGATTCTGGAAACGGGTATACTGACCAATAAAACGTAGGCGAACATCCCCCACTGCACCGTTACGATGCTTGGCTATTATAATTTCGGCCATACCCCGTAAATCAGTACCATCGGCACTCTTATAAATCTTATAATACTCTGGACGATGAATAAAACATACCATATCGGCATCCTGCTCGATGGCACCCGATTCACGCAAGTCGCTCAGTTGCGGACGCTTCCCTTCTTCTCCATCTCGGTTTTCCACTCCACGATTCAACTGAGAAAGTGCGATAATAGGTATATTAAGTTCTTTGGCCAACCCTTTCAGCGAACGGGAAATGGTACTTACTTCTTCTTGACGGCTACCAAAGGACATACCGCTGGCATTCATCAACTGCAAGTAGTCTATGATTATCACCTTCACCCCATGCTCGCGCACCAGTCTACGCGCCTTAGTACGCAATTCGAAGACTGACAGAGAGGGGGTATCATCTACATAAAGAGGTGCATCCAGCAAATCCCTCAGTTTATAATCCAACTGTTGCCATTCATAGTCTGCCAACTGTCCACTTTTAATTTTCTCACTAGGAATTTCACATACATTGGATATCAAACGATTAACCAGCTGTACGTTACTCATTTCCAGTGAAAAGAGTGCTACAGGATTTTTAAAGTTAACAGCAATATTTTTTGCCATGGAAAGTACGAAAGCGGTTTTACCCATAGCAGGACGTGCAGCTATGATAATCAAATCAGAGTTTTGCCAACCCGATGTCATCTTGTCCAATTTTGTAAATCCACTCTCCAGACCACTTAAACCATCCGTACGAGCTGCTGCCTTTTGTATCAATTGATAGGCTTCAGAAATGACCGGATTAATCTGCGTGTAATCCTTCTTCATATTCTGCTGAGAAATCTCGAATAATTTTCCTTCAGCCTCCTGCATCAAATCATCTACATCCAACGTTTCATCAAATGCCTTTGTCTGAATAATGCTGGTGAATGTAATCAATTCTCTAGCCAAAGCTTTTTGAGCTATAATTCTAGCATGATACTCTATGTGTGCAGATGAAGCAACTTTACTACTGAGCTGTGTGATATAAAATGGGCCACCCACTTCTTCCAACTCACCACGTTTGGAAAGTTGCTCTTTTACTGTCAGAATATCTACGGGTTTTTGATTCACAGCCAAATCTGTAATCGCCGAATATATTAGTTGATGACGATGCTCATAGAAAGATTCAGGCTTGAGAATCTCACTAACCAGCGAATATGCATCCTTTTCTATCATCAATGCACCTAATACGGCTTCTTCTAACTCAGGAGCTTGAGGCTGAACACGCCCATAATCCGTTACCGGTTGTGGATTTTTAGCCCTTGAGCTACGAATATTTTTTCTCTGTTCTACCACGATTCAAATCTTTATTTAATCTTTTACGCAACAAAGATAATTCATTTTAGTAACTTTGCAGCAATGCTTAATACATTTAATACCCTATTCACGTATGATTACTTTTCCTAATGCTAAAATCAATCTAGGACTGTCCATTACCGAAAAGCGTGCGGACGGTTACCACAATCTGGAAACAATTTTCTATCCACTGCCCATCGAAGACGCACTAGAGGTAGTAGAGGTATCTTATTCGCCCCACAAGTACACACTTTTTCAAACAGGGCTATCCATTGAGGGAGATACTGACAGCAACCTCGTTGTAAAAGCCTACAAACTGCTGGATAAGGATTTCAACTTACCTAATATTGAGATACACCTACACAAGCATATCCCCTCAGGAGCTGGATTAGGAGGTGGATCAGCAGATGCAGCCTTTATGCTGCGCATGCTAAATGAAATGTTTCAACTAAAATTAAGTACTATCCAACTTGAAACCTATGCAGCTAAATTAGGTGCAGATTGTGCCTTCTTCATCCAAAATCGACCTACATTTGCAGAAGGAGTCGGCAATCTGTTTAGCCCCATCGATTTTTCTCTAAAAGGATATCAATACCTACTGGTGAAACCTGATGTGTTTGTTTCCACACGCGATGCTTTTGCTCATATTATCCCACATCGCCCCCACTATGCTGTCAGAGAAGTGATTAAACAGCCTATAACTGAATGGAAAAATTGCTTACTCAATGATTTTGAAGCCAGCGTTTTTCCACAATTCCCTATAATCGGTGAAATAAAAGAAAAACTCTATCAACATGGAGCACTCTATGCTTCCATGAGCGGTTCAGGTTCTTCCGTATTTGCCCTGTTTAAGCCTGAAGACCATATTCCACAAATAGATTTTGAAAATCAGACATTTATACAGAAAGGCAAATTCTACATTTAAACACCTATACCTTTTATAAGAAAATAAGCCTTGTCTCTCGACAAGGCTTATCACAACACAAACACAAAATAAAACACGACAAAACTACTATGAAAATCTACCTGTTCAATGCATTAATGCATTAAATACTTATCAAGTATATTCACATACACATGAAAGTTCAGGTAAACTGTATTTTATAAACAACCAAACTGGTTGTTTTGTTCAGACTAATTAATAAATTAACATTCATTGACGCAGAATTACTGAATGCCACGTTCACGTAGTTTCAACTGCCAGTTCCATGCAGAAAGCAAAGTTTCCTCTATACTTCTTTCTGCTTTCCAACCCAATTCATTATTAGCCAAAGCAGGATTAGCCCAAACTTTCTCAATGTCACCAGCTCTACGTCCAACTATCTGATAATTTAATTTCACTCCGGTAGCTTTTTCAAAAGCAGTAATCAGTTCCAATACAGAAAGACCACGACCGGTACCTACGTTAAATACCTCAACTTTTTCTTTCTGCTTCTTCTCCAGAATACGACTGATAGCTACCACGTGTGCTTTTGCCAAGTCTACAACATTGATAAAATCACGAATACAAGATCCATCTGGTGTATCATAATCATCACCAAAGACACTTAGTTTTTCACGAATACCAATGGCGGTTTGAGTAAGATACGGTACAAGATTTTGAGGAACACCATTAGGTAATTCACCCAGCAATGCCGTAGGATGAGCACCAATCGGATTGAAGTAACGCAATAAAATAGCATTGATAGGAGCACCAGAAGCCACCGTATCACGAACTATTTCTTCATTAATCTGCTTCGTATTACCATAAGGAGACTCAGCCTTCTTGATTGGAGCAGACTCAGTAACCGGCAGGTTTTCTGGATCAGGTTGGCCATAAACCGTACAAGAAGAAGAGAACACAATTCCTTCTACCCCATGCTTAGGCATTAGCTCCAACAGATTTATCAGTGAAACCAAATTGTTGCGATAGTACATTAAGGGTTTCTCTACAGATTCACCCACAGCCTTGCTGGCTGCAAAATGAATGATAGCCTTAATTCCTTTATATTTCTCAAACACCTTATCAAGTCCTTCGAAATCCAGACAATCAAGTTTTTCGAATGCCGGACGAATACCAGAAACTTTTTCGATGTTATCAACTACGTCAGCACTTGAGTTTGACAAGTTATCAATAATTACCACCTCATAGCCTGCGCTTTGAAGCTCTACAACAGTGTGTGAACCAATATATCCGGTACCACCTGTAACTAGAATTTTCTCTTTCATAATAGATATTTAGCTTTTAGGTTTGTCTAATAACTATGCAAATGTAAGGAAATAAATTAATAATCCTCGCTTTTCAAACAAAAAAAATTATATTTTAACCACGCCCGAAAAGCCCATAAATGCCATAGCCAGCAAACCTGCAGTTATAAGGGCTATCGGAGTGCCTTTCATACCATTCGGGATATTCACCAAACTCATTTGTTCGCGCAATCCTGCAAATAAAGTCAGAGCCAGGCCGAAACCGATAGCTGTAGAGAATGCATACACCACGCCAGTAAGCAAATCATAGTTTTTCTGAATAACCAGAATAGCCACACCCAGAATACAACAGTTTGTAGTAATCAGTGGAAGGAATACTCCTAAAGCCTGATACAAAGACGGTGATACTTTTTTCAAAATAATTTCTACCATCTGCACCAATGCAGCAATAACCAGAATAAAGGTAATGGTTTGCAGATAGCCTAAGCCAAAAGCATCGAGCACATATTTCTGAATAAGAAACGTTACCACCGTAGCAATGGTTAACACAAAAGCTACTGCAGCCGACATACCCAAAGCTGTGTCTACTTTCTTAGATACGCCCAAAAATGGACAGATACCCAGAAATTGTGACAACACAATGTTGTTTACAAAGATTGCTGAAATAAATATCAATATATATTCCATGTGAATCAATTTATTAGTTTAACACTAGATGATTATTCCTTTGAAGACTTCATACGATTTACCAACGCAATTAGATAACCCAATGCAATGAAAGCTCCCGGAGCCAAGACAAACAGCAGCATGCCATAATCTTCAGGAAATACCGTTACGCTAAACACCTTGCCCGTGCCTAACAGTTCACGCATAGCACCCAGCAGAGTGAGTCCCAATGTAAAACCAAGTCCCATACCCAAGCCATCAAACAAGGAAGCCACAGGACCGTTCTTGGCAGCAAAGGCTTCTGCTCGGCCCAATACGATACAGTTTACCACAATCAACGGAATAAAAAGGCCCAATGTGGCATACAGACCTGGAACATAAGCCTGCATAATCATCTGCAGCAGAGTTACGAAAGAGGCAATCACCACAATAAACGAAGGAATACGTACCATATCGGGTATCAAGTTCTTAATGGCCGAAATTACCACATTAGAACATATTAATACAAACATGGTAGCTAATCCCATACCCATGCCATTGATAGCTGAAGAGGTAGTTCCCAGGGTAGGACACATACCAAGCAGAAGTACAAAAGTAGGATTCTCTTTTATAATCCCATTCATCAACACCTTAAAGTTATTCATATCTTCTACTCCTTTCTTATTTATTTTCCACATTTTTTTTAGTAGCACCGGTTGCACCGTCGGCTTCATTCTGTCCTGCATAGGCTGCATAGGCAGCATTCACTGCATTCAGGAAAGCACGAGAAGTAATCGTAGAAGCTGTAATCGCATCTACTTTACCTCCATCTTTACTTACGGTCAGTTTAGCCTCACCAGGATTCATACCAGTTATATCACCTTTTCCGCCTTTTTTAAACCAATCGGCAGCTTTCGACCCCAATCCGGGAGTTTCTGCATGCGACAACAAAGAGTAGTTAAGGATATTTCCTTCAGCATCAAATCCTACCAACACTTTCAAATCTCCTCCAAAACCCATAGAGGTAGCTTCTACCGCAGCACCAATATATTTACCTGCCTGCGTAGCCGGGTATACGGCATAATCCACACCGTCTACATTCTGTATCTTTTTTTCTGCGATAGGATTGTTATCAAATCCGGGAACTACCTCCTTTACAGCCTCGCTAAGCGTCTTCGCATTAGCCTCAGCAATAGGTTCCTTAGTCAATTCATTCACGTAGGCCAGCAATGCTACAGAGATAGCGGTAACCCCTGTAAGCACCAGCAACATATTCTTTAATGATGATTCTAACTTTTTCATTTTTTCTTCGCTACCTCCCCAAAGCGTTTAGGTTTGACATAGGTATTGATTAGCGGCGTGAATGCATTCATAATGAGAATAGCAAACGACATGCCTTCCGGATAGGCTCCAAACAGACGAATAATAACTGTAAGCAAACCGATACATACGCCGTAGATAAGCATACCGCGATGATTCATCGGCGAGGTGACATAATCGGTAGCCATGAAGATGGCGCCCAACATCAAACCACCCGACAATAAGTGTGTGATGCCTCCAGCATATTTTACCGGATCTACCCAATTCATGATAGAACTGAACACAAACACTGTCAGCAGAATGGATACTGGAATGTGCCAGGTAATGATTTTCTTCCAAAGCATATAGCCCAAACCAATGAGCAGAGCCAAAGCACTTACTTCACCTAAGCAACCACCGTTCTGACCAATCAGCAGTTCAAAAGAAGAAGGAAGCTGATCCAGCGATGCACCCGGAGCTCCTACAATCACACCTTTCATAATACCCAGCGGAGTAGCAGCCGTTGTAGCATCTGTATAGGCTGTGAGTTGACCTACAGCAGGCCAAGTAGTCATTTGCACCGGGAAAGAAAGCAGCAGGAAGACACGTCCCACCAATGCCGGATTGAAAGGATTACATCCCAGTCCGCCGAATGACATCTTTCCTACACCGATGGCAAATAAAGCACCGATGATGATAATCCAGATAGGTAAATTTGAAGGAAGGTTGAAAGCCAACAACACACCGGTGATTATAGCCGAACCATCCGTTATAGAACTAGATTCTTTTTTCATCAGGAACTTGCAGATAGCCCATTCAAAGAACAGACACGACAGCACAGAAACAGCTGTCACAATCAATGCCCCTAATCCGAAGAAATAAAGCGATACAAGAAATGCAGGCAACAAAGCGATAAGTACACCATACATATTTTTCTTGACGCTGTCACCTCCATGCACATGAGGTGAAAGGGATACGATTAACTTATTCATAGTTTCTCACTAAATTATTTTTTTACTTGGCGAGCACGAATCATAGCACCTACCTTACCCTTACCTAAGCGGATATAATCCAATATAGGACGATTGGAAGGACAAGTGAACTGACATGAACCACACTCAATGCACGACATAATATCTTCTTTCTCTACGCGCTCGAAATCACCATGGGCAGAAACTGTAGCCAGCAGATATGGCTCCAGCCCCATAGGGCAAGCACTTACACATTTGGCACAACGGATGCAGGGCTGCATTTCACCACGTTTTGCTTCCTTGTTATTCATAATCAAGATGCCGGAGCTACCCTTTGCTGTAGGTACATCGGTATTCACCAAAGCCTTACCCATCATCGGTCCTCCACCGATAATCTTACCGGTATCTTCGGGCAAACCGCCACAAGCCTCAATCAATTGCTTCATCGGCGTACCGATACGTGCCAAGAAATTAGAGGGATGAGCCAAAGACTTACCTGTAACAGTTACTACCCGTTCAAACAGCGGCTTATTTTTCTGTACAGCCTGATACACAGCAAATGCCGTACCCACATTCTGCACCACAGCACCGGTAGAAATCGGCAGTGCACCCGCAGCTACCTGACGGCTGATTACCGCATCAATCAATTGCTTTTCACCACCTTGCGGATATTGCACCTTCAAAGGAACTACTTCGATACCTGCATAACTGGAAGCCACCTTGGTCATCAGTTCTATAGCATCAGGCTTATTGTTCTCTATACCGATAAATGCCTTGTTCACCTTCACAGCCTTCATCAGGATAGATACACCTACCATGATTTCTTCAGCATGTTCCAGCATCAGTTGATGGTCGGCCGTAAGATAAGGTTCGCATTCTACGGCATTGATAATCACACACTCAGCTTTAAAAGCAGGCGGCGGACACAACTTAACCTGTGTAGGGAAACAGGCACCACCCAAACCCACAATACCGGCATCGGCAATTTTCTTCACAATCTCTTCAGCAGAAAGAGTACATTCTTTCACCAACGTCTCGCTGCGATCAATGCTGTCTTCCCACTCATCTCCTTCTACATCGATGAAGATAGCAGGCTTGGCATAACCGCTAGCATCTACGATCGTATCAATCTTAGCAACCTTTCCGCTCACGGAAGAATGGATGGCAGCGGAAACAAAGCCACCCGGTTCGGCAATCTTGGTGCCCACCTTCACTACATCACCCTTGGCTACAATAGGTTTGGCAGGAGCACCGATGTGCTGTCCCAATAAGATAACGGCTTTAGAGGGAATCTCTGCCTTCACAATGGGTTGGTGCGCTGAAAGTTTATTTTCGTGTGGATGAACTCCACCAATTGAAAATGTCTTCAACATACAATTCTGTATTTTAAATCGTTCTACTTCTTGATTTTATTATTTTTAAGCTTCGGTCTTAGGCATTTCAACCTTAGAGGTAGCTTTCGGAGCCTCTACCACACCTTCTGTCTTCGACTTGCGAGGTGGGAAGTTCAAAGCTACAATACTGCCCTGCGGACATACCTCTTCACACTTACGACATGATTTACATTTATTATAATCGATATAAGCCACATTGTTTTCCAAAGTAATCGCTTCGAACGGACAAGTCTTCACACATTTACCACAACCGATACAAGCGGTTGCACATGCCTTGCGGGCCACAGCACCCTTGTCTTTATTGACACATTGCACATAAACACGACGCGACTTCTTTCCCTGCGGACGTATTTCAATGATATTCTTCGGACATGCTTTAACACAAGCACCACAAGCAGTACATTTCGACTCATCCACTTCCGGTATCCCAGTTTCCGGATTCATACGGATGGCACCAAACTGGCAGGCAGCCACACAGTCGCCACAGCCCAAACAGCCATAGCTACAACCCGTTTCCCCACCATACAAAGCCGCAGCAATGGCACAACTCTTAGCGCCATCATACTGGTTAATACGGGGACGGTTGGCACACGTACCGTTACATCTTACTACGGCTACCATCGGTTCAGATGCAGCAGCATCCAATCCTAAGATTTCTGCAACCTTCGTCATGACAGGCTGACCACCTACTGGACAAAGTTTGCCTTCCAATGAACCTGCCTTTACACATGCATCGGCAAATCCACTACAGCCAGGATAACCACATCCGCCGCAATTGGCTTGGGGCAATACTGCCGACACCTGAGCAATGCGCGGATCTTCATACACGGCGAATTTCTTGGAAGCTACATACAAGATAGCTGCAGCCACCAAGGCTATTGCTCCCAATGAAATCACTGCAATCAGAATTACATTCATAAATCAGTTTTTTTATTAATTATTTATATATGTATTATTCATTCACACTACCATTGGTTGTATAACGAAAGAAAACCTCTTTCCTAAACGGGCTTTATTGAGCCATATCAAAAAATAATAAGGCACAAGCAAAGCTAATGAGCAGAGTGATGCACTCAACTCATCTTTCCAAAAAGCCATAAAAACAAAAAGAGAAATTATCAAGATTAGAAAGGGAAGTATAAAAGCCAGCATTACAGCCATCCACCCCATTGATAGCTCGCCCACTACCCACACTCTATCACCTACCTGATAACAAGAAGCCTGACTGTCTGTTATATCAATCAGCTTTTCTTTCGTGTCGACAGAAGTGCAGTGTCCTTTTATACTGCACGTGGCACAGGCGGAGGTCTGCACAATCCTTACCTGAAGATGAGCTCCGCTTATGTTTTCCACAATACCTTGATGTTTTATAGTATTCGCCATTTTGCAAACTATGGATTACAAATCGCAGCAAATTTACGCATTATTTATGAACTGCAAGGGATTATTCTGTTTTTTCTGTATCCCACCTCCATCTTTTTAAAAAAAATCGGCTGATTTCCCTGCTATTTTCAGCGGAAAACCAGCCGTATATACTATTACCACGTATAATTCAGACCAAATCCAAAGGTCTCATTCAGCTGAAAATAGCTAGTTCCTTCTTTCGGTTTTGCACTGTCGTCGTAACGAGCCCACACGTATAGCTTAGCCGAAAGATAACGGTTCAATGCAAAATTTACCGTACTTTCCCAATCTATACGAATCCATTCATAGCTGGTTAAGTAGTCCAAACGCGAATCTAGTGTAACCGAAGGAATGATTTTCCAGGAAATTTTAGATTGGAGTTGTGAACCGAAATCGTGTTTTACTGATTTGCCTTCCTCCAAACCGTAAGACGTTTCTTTTACCTTGTCGCCATGAACATATCGCATAGAGTGCGACAACGGAGCCAGAAAGACTGACAAGTTTATTTTCTTCTTATTTAATTTATAATCCATACCTATACTGGTAGCCCAATCCAACGGAGCCAGAAATTCAGCCTTCAATTCATCACTGTTGGCTGGATACGCATTACAAAATTGCGTCTTCAGTTCCGTAGAAATAGTGTAATACCATTTAGAGATAGCCTGCAAACCTAGCTTACTATATAAGCGAAGCTGGTCATTATTCACCAGATAGTTATGCTTTTCATCCGACGGAGCTGAGACAAATCCCAACTTAGCCTCTAACAGATTCTCCCACTGCACCTTTTCACGATCGTTATAATTGGCGAACAAGCTTAAAAAAGCCAATACTGAATGAGTGTTTTCTCCACCTTTATACCAGTTGTCTGAAAAGTGAGTCTGCGTAAACTGCAAAGAGCCGTTACCGCCCAGCATCCACCAGTTGGGCTTATGAATCACCACTCCAGCTTCTTCATCTACGCCCAGCATATTTTCTTGAACAAAGAGTTTCACAACCGAAGGTTTCGAATTGATTTCTTTTTCCAGATTGTCCTTAAAGAGTCGCCCTTTTTGAATCTCCGCTTCCGTAAATCGTACTAATCGAGGCTGATGTACATAGGCATCTAGCAGTATACGGTCGACCTCCTTGCTGGTCTGTTCAATGGCAGTAAAACTCAGCGTATCGTATGGCAGCAATTCTTGAGTCTGCGATGCCAGAGAATCGGGCATCTGAAATTGCCAATTAAGTTTAGAATACCGTTTCAGCGGTCGGTTATAATAAGTAAAAGGCACAAACAATCTATAATAATAAGGGCAAATGGCTATATACCGTTCCGGCGTATCAGGATCATTCAGATAATCCAGCACAGCCAGATGCTTCTGCTGGAGAACAGACACAGTATCCAATGCAAAAGAAGATTCGCCTGTGGAAGTCAGTTTTAACAGCAGATAAGGTTTCAATAAATCCGAAAGTTCAGGAACCATTTTTTTCGTCTCCGGCTTGTCAACCTGTTTCACCTTGGCTACCTCTACCGTATCATAAGAAACCGCCATGGTATCTGTAGCTAATTGCAAAGAATCTGATGAAAGTTTCAGCGAATCGGACACTACTTTCAGCGAATCGGATGAAAGCCTTAAGGAGTCCGGTTTTACAACAGTATTCATAGAATCGGACAAGACAACAAACAAAGAATCCACATCGATTACCGTAGTTTGAGACTGATGCGATAGTGTATCCGTTTTCCCCTTTTGTAAAGAATCAGAAATCACCTGCAAAGTATTGTTTCTTTCCGGTTTAGTTACTGACACGGTATCTTGCGCCGCCATAGGCAAACACGCATAGAAAAATACGGTTACACCTCCTAAAATCACTCTCTTCAACATGCTATCCATAACACTATTTTTAACCTAAATATAAAAAACAATGCGCAAAAATACTGTAATTTTGCATAGGAAACAACAGACTCCTCATTTATTATTTTAAATTTAATACCCGACTAGTTCTTACCCATATGTCTTTCACAGAGCTTCTCCCAACCAACTCCCTATCAAGTCCCTACCAAGTCCGTACCAATTCCTAGTGCATATACCCGAATTTAGCCCGGCGATATCAGCACTCAAAACCGCCGAAGAGAGAGAGCAAAGCAGGAGATTCCATCATTTTTAGATTTGTTTTCACCAAACCTTATGCAATTCCTCTTTTTTTTCATAATTTTGCGCTTTCAAACAGAACGTAAATTTATAAAACTATATAACTGTGGGAGAAACAAAGTACATTTTCGTCACCGGTGGTGTAGCCTCTTCATTAGGCAAAGGAATCATTTCATCCTCCATCGGCAAATTGCTGCAAGCAAGAGGATATAAAGTAACCATCCAGAAGTTTGACCCGTACATCAACATAGACCCGGGTACATTGAATCCATACGAACATGGAGAGTGCTACGTAACTGTGGATGGACATGAAGCTGACTTGGACTTAGGACACTATGAACGCTTCTTAGGCATACAAACTACCAAAGCCAACAATATTACTACGGGACGTATTTACAAGAGCGTAATTGATAAAGAACGCCGTGGTGATTATCTAGGCAAAACTATTCAGGTTATTCCCCATATCACGGATGAAATCAAACGCAACGTGAAATTGCTGGGAAACAAATACAAATTCGATTTCGTCATTACGGAAATTGGAGGTACAGTGGGCGATATCGAATCGCTGCCTTATTTGGAAAGCATTCGCCAGTTGAAGTGGGAATTAGGGAAAGATGCCTTATGTGTACACCTTACTTATGTACCCTACCTGGCTGCAGCTGGAGAATTGAAAACTAAGCCTACTCAACATTCTGTTAAAGAATTACAAAGTGTAGGTATCCAACCGGACATTTTGGTGCTGCGCACAGAACATGAGTTAAGCAGCAACCTGCGTAAGAAAGTAGCCTTGTTCTGCAACGTAGACGAGAATGCTGTGGTTCAGAGCATCGATGCACCAACTATCTATGAAGTACCCATTCTGATGCAAGCACAAGGCTTGGATGCTACCATTCTGAAAAAAATGGGTCTACCCGTAGGAGACACTCCGGGACTGGGCCCATGGCGCGCATTCCTGGAACGCCGTCATAAAGCCGAGGCCAACGCTCCGCTCCACATTGCCCTGGTGGGTAAATACGACCTGCAAGATGCCTACAAGTCTATCCGCGAAGCTTTGTCGCAGGCTGGTACATATAACGATCGCAAGGTATCTGTAGAATTTGTGAACAGCGAAAAGTTGACTGAAGACAACGTGGCCGAAGCCCTGAAGGGAATGGCAGGAGTACTGATTGGTCCCGGATTTGGAGAGCGTGGTATTCCTGGCAAGTTTGTAGCCATCAAGTATGCTCGCGAGCACGATATCCCCACTTTCGGTATCTGTCTGGGTATGCAGTGTATTGCCATTGAATTTGCACGCAACGTATTGGGGTATCTAGATGCTGACTCTCGCGAAATGAATGAAAAGACTCCGCATAATGTAATCGACATTATGGAAGAGCAGAAGTCTATTACTAATATGGGAGGTACTATGCGTCTGGGAGCTTATGAATGTGTACTGAAAGAAGGTAGTAGAGCTTACGAAGCTTATGGCACCGAACACATTCAAGAGCGTCACCGTCATCGCTATGAATTCAATAGCCAGTATAAGGATGAATACGAAGCTGCGGGCATGATGTGCACGGGTATCAACCCTGAATCTGACTTGGTGGAAATCGTAGAAATTCCAGCTCTGAGATGGTATGTAGGTACGCAGTTCCATCCGGAATACAGCAGTACTGTACTGAAGCCGCACCCCTTATTCGTGTCTTTTGTAAAAGCTGCCATTGAATACGAACAAGAGAACCAAAACAAATAATTATCATTAAAAATAATCATTACTAGATAATACATGGATAAAAATACCATTACCGGATTGGTACTCATCGGCATTCTGCTGGTGGGATTCAGTTTCTTGAGCCGTCCGAGTCAAGAGCAATTGGAAGCGCAGCAGCGTTACTATGACTCCATTGCTCAGGTGCAGCAGCGTGAGGCTGATTTGAAGGCGAAAGCAGATGCCGCATTGGCTCATGAACAAGCCTTACAGGCTTTGGATTCCACCAACCTGTTCTTTAGCGCACGTCAAGGCAAAGAACAGCAGATAGTTATTCAGAACAATCTGGCAGAAATAGCCATTGATACCAAAGGCGGACGGGTAGCCTCAGCTACACTGAAAGAGTACATGGCTCAAGACAAGACTACTCCTGTGACTCTTTTCAGCGGAGAAGATGCTTCGATGAATTTCTTGTTCTACAACAATAAGGAAACCATCCAGACTAAGGAGTATTTCTTTACGCCTGTAAATCGCACAGACAGCACAGTTACTATGCGTCTGACGGCCAATGAGCAGAGTTATATCGACTTTGTGTATGCTATGCATACCGACAGCTATCTTGTAGACTTGACCATCCGTGCCGTAAACATGAATGGCAAATTGGCTGCGACTAATAAGAGCCTTGACATTGAATGGTCACAACGGGCACGCCAAATTGAAAAAGGTTACACCTATGAAAACCGTTTGGCAGAGCTTACCTATAAAATAGAAGACGATGGTACTGATTACCTGTCGGCTGCTCAAGACGATAAGAAAGAAGTTTCGGAACCTTTGGAATGGATAGCATTCAAGAATCAGTTCTTCTCTTCTGTATTCTTGGCTGATACGCATTTCAGTAAGACAAAACTTACTTCAAAGATGGCACCTCAAGGCAGTGGTTACATCAAAGACTATGCAGCAGAAATGAGCACAGACTTCGACCCTACCGGCAACAAGCCCACTCAATTGTACTTCTATTTCGGTCCGAACCACTACAAGACATTAAGTGCTGTAGGTGACGATCTGAATAAAGACTGGGAATTAAACCGTTTGGTCTATCTGGGTTGGCCGCTCATCCGTTGGGTGAACAAATGGTTTACCATCAATCTGTTCGACTGGCTGTCTGGCTGGGGATTAAGCATGGGTATCGTACTGTTACTGATGACACTGATTGTAAAAGCTGTGGTATTTCCTGCCACACTGAAGACATATCTGTCGTCGGCTAAAATGCGCGTACTGAAACCGAAAATTGATGAAATCAACCGCAAGTATCCCAAGCAGGAAGATGCCATGAAGAAACAACAGGAAATGATGGGACTCTACAGCCAATATGGAGTAAGCCCTATGGGAGGATGCTTACCTATGCTGATTCAGATGCCTATCATCATGGCGCTGTTCTTCTTTGTGCCCAATGCCATTGAATTCCGTCAGCAAAGTTTCTTGTGGGCAGACGACCTTTCCACATATGATGCTTTTATCACATTCCCGTTTCATATACCCTTCTTGGGCAGCCACCTCAGTTTGTTCTGCTTACTGATGACACTGACCAACATCTTGAACACCAAGTATATGATGCAACAACAGGATACGGGAGCCAATCCTCAGATGGCAGCCATGAAATGGATGTCTTATCTGATGCCGATAATGTTCCTCTTTATCTTGAATGACTATCCTTCAGGATTGAACTATTACTACTTCATTTCTACCTTGGTAAGTGTAGTTACTACTATTATTTTGCGTAAGACTACCAATGAAGAAGCCTTACTGGCACAGTTGGAAGCCAACAAGAAAGATCCCAAGCAAATGAAGAAGAGCAGTTTTGCAGCCCGCTTGGAAGCGATGCAGAAACAGCAGGAGGAACTGATGCGTC
>Escalade_p2__coassemble_530_pt1 | contig 66022 bp, 55 predicted proteins | sample Escalade_p2__metabat2_high_PE_010 | metagenome-assembled genome bin Escalade_p2
GTGTGTAAATAGGGAAAGGTGCTCTCGGAAGGGGGTGCCTTTTGTGTTTTTAATCACAAGGGGTCTATGAAAAAGGGGAATGAACGGACAGGAGAGGTGGTGACGTTTGGCAGCATCTCGCTGATACGGAGGGGGAACAGGCTGCAGACTTGTACGCAGGAGGTGTATGCGGTGAACACGGGGGGATTTGACCCGGTGCTGGCATACAACCGGAGTTTTCTGATGTTGCCGTGGGACACGCGGTATGAGGAGGGGAATGAGTTGCTGGCGCGACGGGTGACGGACAGGTTGCACGGGGTATGTGTGCTGGCAGGGGATGAGAGCCGGGTGTACTGGAAGTACCGGATGCTGGAGGATGACTCGGTGGTGGTGATGGACCGGGAGGGGACGTATTATCACGTGACGCCGGAGGCGGGAACGCACCGGGCGGTGAAGGTGTGGCTGGGCAAGGCGGTGACGCCTTCGGAGGAGGATTACATCGATATGAGGGTGAGGGAGCTGGAGAACCGGATCAGCCGGGAGCGGCAACAGAGGGAACTGGCTTTGGAGGCGAAGCGGAGGAAGGAGAGAAAGGAGTTGCTGAAGGGGCTGCGCTCGGCGGTGCCTTTCCAGATGGGCAGCAAATGGGGGCTGCGCACGGCAGACCGGATGGTGGTGCCGCCGGTGTATCGCAGGGTGTCGGAGCCTGTGGGGGATTATTGTGCGTTTGAGATGTATCCGGACCGCTGGGGGGTGATGGAGCTGGATGGCAAGGTGGTGATAGAGCCGAAGTATCAGCGGGTGTGCTTCTGTGGCAAGAAGCGGGTGAAGCTGACGTTGGTGAACAATCGCACGGAGGAGGTGCGGCTATAAAGGAGAAGGGAAAGGATGGAATTGCGTGGGTATCAGACGGAGGTGTGCCGGCAGGTGTTGCAGGCACTGCAGAGGGTAAGGAGTGTATTGGTGCAGATGCCTACGGGCACGGGCAAGACGTGGGTGCTGGCGGCGCTGGTGAAGCGGATGCTGGAGCAGACGGACGTGCAGGGGGCCAGGGTGCTGATCGTGGCGCACCGCAGGCAGCTGGTGAAGCAGATTGAGGAGACTTTGCTGCGGATGGAGAAGCTGGAAGGGGGGCCGGAGGGGCTGTTCTGCCAGCGGGTAAGGGTGTGCTCTATTCAGTGGCTGACGGTGAACCTGGAGAGGGGGAAGGGGGAACCGGCGCTGGTGGTGATAGACGAGGCGCATCATGCGCTGGCGGCTACGTACCGGGCGTTGTGGAGGCGGTGGCCGAAGGCGCGCTTCCTGGGGCTGACGGCTACGCCTTACCGGATGAATGGGGAGGGGTTTACGGAATTGTTCGACCGCCTGGTGACGGCGGGTAGTATCCGGCAGTTCATGGCGCAGGGGTGGCTGTCGGGGTATGTGTATTATTCTATCCGACCGGATAGCAGGGAGCAGGGGGTGATTGATTCGCTGTGTCTGCGGGGGGCGGACGGGGATTACCTGACGAGGGAGATGCGGGAGAAGCTGGATGACTCTCCTACCCTGCACCGGCTGTATGAGGCGTACCGGAAGTTTGCGGACGGCAGAAAGGGGCTGGTGTATGCCATTGATACGGGGCACGCGGAGCACATTGCGGCGTATTACCGGGAAAGGGGGCTGGAGGCGGAGGCGGTGAGTTACCGCACTCCCCCAGCCCGCCGGGATGAGTTGGTGAGGAAGCTGGCGACGGGCAGCTTGCAGGTGCTGGTGAATGTGGACTTGTTTTCGGAGGGGTTCGACTGTCCGGATATTGATTTTATTCAGCTGGCCAGGCCTACGTTGTCTTTGGCGCGCTATCTGCAGATGGTGGGCCGGGGACTGAGGGGGCATGCGGATAAGGAGCGGTGTGTGATTATCGACCAGGTGGGGCTGTACAGGGTGTTTGGATTGCCGTCGGCCGACCGGGACTGGGAGGCGTGGTTTGCAGGGGTGAACCGCAGACCGAACAGCAAGGGTATGGGCACGCAGGGGTGGTTTCCGCCGGCGGTAGGGTTGGAGAGTGAGGAGGAAGTGGTGAGGATTGCAACGGTCGACGGGGGCCAGGGGCTGGACGAGACGACGGGGGAGTCGGGATTTGAACGGGTGAAGACGGCGCGGGGAACGGGCTGGAGGGATCGGTGCAGCGGCCAGGTGTTTGGCTCGTATCCGCAGACGGTGGACTTCGGGGGGATTCAGCTGGCTACGGAGGATGGAAGGATGTTTTTTCCCAGGATGCAGGTGCCCTGGAAGGAGGGACAGGGGGGCATCAGCCGAAAGGCGCTGGAGACGCAACCGTACCGGGGGGTGTACTGGCAGCGGTTGTTTATCTCGTTCGACTGCCCGGACAGGGTGTACCGGCTGGTGGAGGTGAAGCCGAACGGACTGAGGGTGTATGAGGATGTGCAGGGAAAGGTGTTTGTGCAGGAGGACTTGGATCATAGGCTGCAGGAGTGTACGGAGGCGGAGGTGATGAAGGGGCTGATGAAGCGGTGTGAGGAGGAAATGGCCAGAGACAGGGAGGCGAAGCTGCAGAAGTATCGGCGCAAGGTGATGCGGCCGGGGGAGGCATGGCCCGTGGAACGGATGCCGGAAGGGGCTTGCTGGGAAGAGGCTGAGGGGAAGCTGATGCACGTGACGTACGAGGAAGCGGGTACGGGAAAGGAGGTATGGGTGGACTTGCTGACGGGGTATCTGCACGAGGAGAAGCCGGTGTTGCTGCAACGGGGGTGTGTGAGCTTGCTGCGCGAGAACGACCGGGTGTATATAAGGAATATCCGTGAGGAGGCGGGTATGCCTTACCGGAACTGGGAGGTGAGGGCCGACCAGCGGATCTGCAGCGTGGGGGAGGTGCTGTACTTTGCTCAGGACTTGAACGGCAGGCCGTATCGCATACGCAAACGGAGCGAGGATTTCAGAATGTTTGTGCTGGAGGACCGGACTACAGAGGGGGGATACGAACGGAGAAGGGGGGAACTAATGGTCATAAACTTACCCGACCAACCGCTGGAAGTGAAGGTGAATGGATAATTTTCTCAGCATTTTATTGCAATAAGTAAAAGTTTGGCGTAAATTTGCAATTTATTTGCTACAGTTTAATACATTCAATCTCTAAATACTTACATTATGGATACAAGCAAGATTGTAGGAGAAAAAATCAAGGCTCTCCGCGAAAATCAGGGTATCAGCCTGGAACAGTTGGCTGAACGGGCGGGACTTGCCATCGAACAGATAGATCGTATCGAAAATAATATTGACTTGCCTTCACTGGCACCGCTGATTAAAATAGCACGGGTACTGGGGGTAAGACTGGGAACCTTCCTGGACGACCAGGAGGAACTGGGACCGGTGGTGTGCCGCAAGAGGGAGGCTACCGACAGCATCAGTTTCTCGAACAATGCCATCCAGAGCCGGAAGCACATGGAGTATCATTCGCTCTCGAAATCGAAAGCTGACCGGCACATGGAGCCGTTTATCATTGATGTGACACCGACGGATGATAATGCGTTTGTGCTGTCTTCGCACGAGGGCGAGGAGTTTATCATGGTGATGAGCGGTACCATGGAGATAAGCTATGGAAAGCATACGTATCTGCTGGAAGAAGGTGACAGTATTTATTATGATTCAATCGTGCCGCATCATGTACATGCGTATCAGGGACAGGCGGCCAAAATTCTGGCGGTAATCTATACGCCTGTTTAATGAAGAAAGGATAGAAAGAGCATGTTATCGGAAAAAACACTGGGCCAATGGCTGGAACATTGGGCAAATACAACTCCTGACAAAGAATACATCGTTTACTCGGACCGAAACCTGAGGTTTACCTGGAAGCAGTTCAACCAACGGGTGGATGATATGGCTAAGGGATTGATAGCCATCGGGGTGGAACGGGGAACGCACGTGGGCATCTGGGCGGCTAATGTGCCCGACTGGCTGACGCTGCTGTATGCCTGTGCCAAAATCGGTGCGGTGTATGTTACGGTGAATACGAATTATAAACAGTCGGAACTGGAGTATCTGTGCCAGCACTCGGATATGCATACGCTGTGTATCGTGCACGGGGAAAAGGACAGCGACTTTGTGCAGATGACGTATACGATGCTGCCGGAACTGAAATCGTGCCAACGGGGGCACTTGAAGAGTGAACGGTTTCCGCAAATGAAGAATGTGATTTATGTGGGACCGGAAAAGCACCGGGGAATGTATAATACTTCGGAGATTCTGCTCTTGGGGAATAATGTGGAGGATACGTGCCTGAAGGAAATGAAGGCGAAGGTGTCTTGCCACGATGTGGTGAACATGCAGTATACATCGGGCACTACGGGATTTCCTAAGGGGGTGATGCTGACGCACTATAACATTACCAACAACGGGTATCTGACGGGGGAACACATGAAGTTTACGGCGGAGGATAGGTTGTGTGTATGTGTGCCGCTGTTTCACTGTTTCGGAGTGGTGCTGGCCACGATGAACTGCCTGACGCATGGGTGCATGCAGGTGATGGTGGAGCGCTTTGACCCGCTGGTGGTGCTGGCTTCTATACATAAGGAGCGATGCACGGCGCTGTATGGGGTACCGACGATGTTTATTGCGGAACTGCATCATCCGATGTTTGAAATGTTTGATATGAGCAGCCTGCGCACGGGTATCATGGCGGGATCGCTCTGCCCGGTGGAACTGATGAGGCAGGTGGAGGAGAAGATGTTCATGAAGGTGACCAGTGTGTATGGTCTGACAGAGGCGGCTCCCGGCATGACGGCTACTCGGATAGAGGATGATTTTGATGTGCGCTGCAATACCGTGGGACGGGAGTTTGCGTATACGGAGGTGAAGGTGATTGACCCGGAAACGGGAAAAGAGTGCCCGGTAGGGGTACAGGGGGAAATGTGTAACCGGGGCTATAATACCATGAAGGGGTATTATAAGAATCCGGAGGCTACTGCGGAGGTGATTGATGCGGACGGATTCTTGCACTCGGGCGACTTGGGTGTGAAGGATGCGGACGGCAATTTCCGAATCACCGGACGTATCAAGGATATGATTATACGCGGAGGAGAGAATATTTACCCGCGCGAGATAGAGGAGTTTCTTTATCAGATGAAGGGGGTAAAGGATGTACAGGTGGCGGGGATTCCGTCGAAGAAATACGGCGAAGTGGTGGGTGCGTTCATTATCTTGCACGAGGGTATGGATATGCACGAATCGGACGTGAGGGATTTCTGCATCGGCAAGATAGCGCGCTACAAGATTCCGAAGTATATCTTCTTCGTGAAGGAGTTTCCTATGACGGGAAGCGGCAAGATTCAGAAGTTCAAGCTGAAGGAGCTGGGAGTGAAACTGTGCGAACAGAAGGGAATTACCATTATATAAATGGTGGGGCCGTGGGCGGCTGGAAACAGGATGCGCACGGCTGTCTGACTGCATACAAAAAGAGAGTGCTCTGACAAAGGGCACTCTCTTTTTTTTAGGGGTTGGGGGAACTGCTTAGAGTTGCGGATAGACCATATGGGCTTCGGTCATGTGTTCCAGCACTTCGTGCAGGTATTTGGCGGATTCCCACTTGGCCATGGGAAGGTCGTGCAGCAGGTAGTTGCCGCAGTCTTGGGCGGTGGTACCGGGTACTTCGCCTTCGTATTCGGCCACAAAGCGGAAGGTGTCTTGCATCAAGGGCAGGATATCGGAGGGCTGAAGGTCGCCTTTCATCAGCAGGTAGTTGCCGGTGAGACAGCCCATAGGACCCCAATAGATGATCTTGTCTTGCCACTGGGGCTCGTTGCGCAGGTAGGTGGCGGCCAGGTGTTCGATGGTGTGAAGGGCGCCCTGTCCCAAGGCGGGCTCGCGGTTGGGTTCCTTCATGCGGATGTCGAACGTGGTGATGACTTCGCCGTTGACTTCGTCTTTACGGGATACGTAGATGCCGCGCAGCAGGCGGATGTGGTCGATGGTAAAACTTGGAATTTTCTTCATATCTGTTTGGATAATCTTGGGTTATAATTCATGGGGCAGTGTGGACAGGAACGACCAGGTGGCCTGGAACGAACGCTGGGCCATCGTGCCCCAAAAGTCTTGGTACTGTGAGAAGTTGTCGGCGTGCGCACCGGGGGTGTCGCTCACTATGCGGAAGCTGATAAAGGCTACTCCGTAGAGGTGGCAGACGTGTGCCAGAGCGGCCGATTCCATGTCGACGGCCATACCGTCGGGGAAGTGTTGCTTGATAGAGGCCAGTTCGGCTTTGTCTTCTACAAAACGGTCGCCGGTGCAGATGAGGCCGCCGCAGATGCGGACATCTTCTACCTGCAGGGCCAGGGCGTGACGCAGCAGGGTGGGATGGGCTTCGTAGTAGAGGGGCATGCCTTGTATCTGTCCGTAGGAGGTGCCGTCGTTGCCGCAGTATACATCGTGGTATACCAGACGGCTGCTGGCTACTACGTCGGCTACGCGCAGGGTGGCGTCGATACCGCCTGCCACTCCGGTGCTGATGATGCAGTCGGGGGCGTAACGGCGAATCAGTTCGGCAGCACCTACGGCTGCATTGACTTTACCGATGCCGCACTGGGTGAGGATGACCTGGTTGCCGTTCAACTCTCCTACTACATAGCGGAAGGGGCCTTCCGCATACTCATTCTTCTGTTGCAAGCGCTCGGCCAATTGGCGGTGCTCGCTGTCCATTGCACTGATAATACCTATCTTCATATGTGTTATGTATGCTGGTTCTTTCTGTTAGTATTTCTTTTCCGGGACAAAGATACGACAAATCAGTTAATTCCATGCAAAAAGCCCTGTATGTTTCCGCGGTTCTCCGGAACGGTGCATACAGGGCTTCTGGTGAGAGGGGAATGATTATTCAGCAGCGGCCCATTCACGAGCGCCTTGTTCTTTGAGGCGGGCGGTGAAAGCGGCGGCTTTCTCTTCGGCGATTTTTTCATCGGCCGGACTGGCATAGGCATGGCGATAGCCTTGTACTACATTCCACTGGCCACGGGTGAAGTCGGGGAAAGCAACCGGAGCGCAATTGTGGTCCATGGAGAGGGTGCCGAGTTCGGCCAGACTGCACCATTCGGCCAGGTCGTATACGTCCATGTCGAGTGGAAGTCCGTTTTGCAGGCAGTATACCAAGCGGGCATCCATGATGAAGTCCATACCGCCATGGCCGCCTACTGCTTTGGCCAGTTCGCCGTATTTCTTCAGGATGGGATGGTAGTATTTATCGACGAGGGCTTTTTCTTCGGCTGCCGGCAGGAAGCCGTGTGAATTCAGGTCGTCTACCTTGGGCTGCACACCAGAGGCCGTGAGTTGCTTGCCATCGAGTGCATAGCCGCTCACCGGGTATTTGTTGGCAAATCCTTTGGTTCCCGTGAGCTGGTAGAGGCGGTTATAGGGCTGAGGGGTCATGACGTTGTGCTGGATTTCGATGACTTTGCCGTTTTCGGTACGAATCAGGGTGGTGGTGTGGTCGCCGTTGCGGAAGCCGTTGCACACGGAATCGGTTCTTTCTTCTACCAGTTGCTTGCCTACTACCGACTTGGTGTCCATGGCTACCAGGGTCTTCATGCGGTCGCCCCGGTGAATGTTCAGGACTTGGGCCACGGGGCCTAGTCCGTGGGTGGCGTATACATCGCCGCGGTGGCGCATATTGTAATCCAGGCGCCAGCCCAGCTTGTCGGCTTCACCGGCTTTCCAGTAATAGTCCCAGAAGGGGGAAAGGTCGTGGATGTAGGCTCCCTGTGCACGGATGATTTCTCCGAACACGCCTTGCTGGGCCATGTTCAAGGTGTTCATCTCGTACCAGTCGTAGCAGCAGTTTTCCAAAATCATGCAGTGCAACTGTTTCTGCTCGCTCAGATTGATGAGGTCCCAGCATTGCTGCAAGGTCATGGCGGAAGGTACCTCGATGGCTACGTGCTTGCCGTTCTTCAGGGCGCATTCGGCCACCGGGAAGTGATGGAGCCAGTCGGCCGCTACATATACGAGGTCGATGTCTGGACGCTGGCACAGGGCTTCATAGCCTTTCTCGCCCGAATAGATGGCTGCCCGGGGCATGGAGGCGTTCTTCAAATAGCGCTGGCATTTCTCGGCTCGCTCTGCCTCGTAATCGCATAGGGCTACTACTTGGGTGCCGGGGATGTGGGTAAACCGGTCTACTGCATCGGGACCGCGCATGCCTAATCCTACAAATCCTACACGTACCACTTCCAGCTTGGGAGCTGTCAGTGCCAACGCACTCTTTTGCCCGGCCGGACGTTCGGGCGATTCTACCACAATGGTTCCGTTATCCCAGGTCCAGCGGGTACCATATTCATTGATATGGGTCTCTGCCGCAGGCTGGGAAGAGCATGCACACAGCCATGCACACAAGCCCAATAGACATAGTTTCAAGTTTTTCATATTTAAGTAGTTTAAAAATAGAGAACGGTTTCAAAGATAGTGTTATCCCTGCTAAGAAACACGAGAAGCGACTATTTTTCAACACTTTTTAAAGGAGAATGGCGGGTACCCGTTGATTATTCCAGGCTTTTATTGTAAGTTTGCGCATTCTTTATAGATACAATGTAAACGATATGATAATGAAAAAGCTATACCCGGATTTACTGGCCATACTGGCTTTTGTTCTGATTTCTTTTGCGTATTTCTTCCCGGCGGATGTGGAAGACCGCATGCTGTTTCAACATGATACGGAAGCTGGCGTGGGTGCCGGACAGGAGGCGGCTACCTACCTGAAGGAAACGGGAGAACGGACGCGCTGGACCAACTCCATCTTCGGGGGAATGCCTACGTACCAGCTGACGCCTTCGTACGATTCTACACAGCCGCTGAGCTGGGCGCAGAAGGTGTACCGGCTGTTCTTGCCGGAGTATGTGTACCTGACGTTTATCCTGATGCTGGGGTTCTATATCTTGCTGCGGGTGTTCAACTTACCTGCCTGGTATGCGGCACTGGGGGGAATTGTCTGGGCTTTTTCTTCGTACTTCTTTATCCTGATTTCGGCCGGACACCTTTGGAAGTTCATTACGCTGGCGTATGTGCCGCCTACGATAGCGGGCATGGTACTGACGTATCGGGGGAAATTACTGGCCGGGGGCTTGCTGACCACTTTCTTCGTGGCTTTGCAGATTAATTCCAACCACGTGCAGATGTCGTATTACTTCTTCTTTGCCATGCTGTTTATGGCAGGGGCGTATCTGGTGCAGGCGTGGAGAGAAAAGACCCTTCCGCAGTTCTGCAAGGCTACGGCGGTGTTGCTGATAGCCGGCTGCATCGGTATAGCTACCAACGTGTCTAATCTTTATCATACGTATACTTACAGCAAGGAGACTATGCGGGGAAAAAGCGAACTGGTGCAAACCGGTGAGGCTGCCAGACAATCGAGCAGCGGACTGGACCGTGACTACATCACGCAGTGGAGTTATGGCATCGGGGAGACGTGGACGCTGCTGGTACCGAATTATAAGGGAGGGGCTTCGGCTCCGCTGGCTCAGAACGAAACGGCCATGCAGCAGGCCAACCCGATGTATAGCGGACTGTATGGCAGCCTGACGCAGTATTTCGGCGACCAGCCCATGACGGCGGGTCCGGTGTATGTGGGGGCTTTCGTGCTGTTTCTCTTTGTCTTGGGCTGTTTCATCGTGAAAGGACCGCTGAAGGGGGCGCTGCTCGGGGCTACCCTCTTTTCCATCGTGCTGGCATGGGGCAAGAATTTCATGCCGCTGACGGATTTCTTCATTGATTATGTGCCGATGTACAATAAGTTCCGTGCGGTGTCGTCGATTTTGGTCATTGCGGAATTTACCATTCCGCTGCTGGCTGTCTTGGCCTTGAAGCAGTTGCTGGATGAACCCGACTGCTGGAAAAAAGAGAAAAAGGCTGTGGGCATCAGTCTGCTGCTGACGGCTGGTGTGGCTTTCCTGCTGTGGGTGGCACCAGGGGCGCTGGGGTCTTCTTTCATTCCTGCTCAGGAGGCACAGATGCTGCAGCAGGCGGTGAACCAGCAGATGATTCCGGCCAATGAATTGAACGGAATACTGGCCAACCTGAAAGAGATGCGCGAGGCTTTGGTGAGTGCCGATGCCGGACGAAGCCTGGGGATTATCCTGGGGGGATGTGCCTTGCTCTGGCTGGGTATGAGCGGGAAGCTGCGGACTGAGCTGACGGTGATGGGGATAGCGGTGCTCTGCCTGGTGGATATGTGGACGGTGAACAAACGTTACCTGAACGACGGGCAGTTTGTGCCCCGGTCTACTCAAACGACCACGTTCAACAAGACGCGGACGGATGAACTGATCTTACAGGATAAAGATTTGGATTACCGGGTGCTGAACTTTGCCAGCAATACGTTCAACGAAAATCATACGGCATACTGGCATAAGAATGTGGGAGGATATCATCCGGCTAAATTACGCCGCTACCAGGAAATGATAGAGCGCCACATCGCTCCGCAGATGCAGGCTGCTTACCAGGAAATAGCGCAGGCCAACGGCAGAATGGACAGCGTGGATGCGTCTAAATTCTGCATACTGAACATGCTGAATACGAAATATTTTATCTTGCCGGCCGGGAAACAGGGGGAAACGGTACCGGTAGGGAATCCGTATGCGTATGGCAATGCGTGGTTCGTGGACCGCGTGAGCTATGTGGACAATGCCAACGAGGAAATAGAGAAGACCGGACAGGTGGTGCCAACCGAAACGGCGGTAGTGGACAAACGGTTCCGGGAGGTGCTGAAAGGGGCTACCGAACTGAAAAAAGACAGCCTGGCGGGTATCCGGCTGAAAGAGTATGCTCCCAACCGACTGGTGTATGAAACGGATAATGCACAGGACGGAGTGGCCGTGTTCTCTGAAATTTATTATCCGGATGGATGGCAGGTGACCATCGATGGAAAACCGGCTGAATTAGGACGGGCCGACTACATTCTGCGTGCGCTCTATGTGCCAGCAGGAAAACATACCGTGGAAATGCGATTCGACCCGCCAAGCTTGCACATAACGGAAGCAGTGGCGTATGGAGCACTGGCGCTGCTCATCATAGGATGCATGGTGCTGCTGTGGAAAGCAAAGAGAAAAAATTGATAATTTCAGCGTTTTTCCGTATTTTTGTTCCCAAATCATTAAAATCATAGAAAAGAATGGAGACAACCCGTCAGAATAAAATAGCTCGCCTCATTCAGAAAGAACTGGGCGATATCTTCTTGTTACAGACCAAAGCTACGCACGGTGTATTGGTATCGGTGAGTGCAGTACGCATCAGTCCTGATATGAGCATTGCTCGTGCGTATCTGAGCATCTTCCCCTCGGAAAAGGCGGAGGAAATTATCCGGAATATCAACGAAAATGCCAAATCAATCCGCTATGAACTGGGCACACGGGTACGCCACCAACTGCGTATCATCCCGGAACTGAAATTCTTTGTAGATGATTCATTGGACTACTTGGAACGTATCGATGAATTGCTGAAAGAGTGAACCTGTCGTTCTACATAGCCCGGCGTTATCTCTTCTCGAAAAAGAAGCACAATGCCATCAATATTATATCGGGTGTATCGGTGTGTGGCGTTGCCCTGGCTACGCTGGCACTGGTGTGCACCCTTTCTGTGTTCAACGGATTTCAGAACATGGTGGCCAGTTTCTTTACGGCTTTCGATCCGGAACTGAAGATTACTGTGAATCAGGGAAAGGTGTTCCTGCCGCAGGATTCACTCATACAGAAGGTACGGAAATTCCCGGAAATTGAGGTGTGGAGCGAGACACTGGAAGAGAATGCGGTGGTGCAATACAAGAAACGGCAGACAATGGCGGTCATCAAAGGGGTGGAGGATAACTTCAGGCAACTGACCGAAATAGACAGCCTGCTCTATGGGGCGGGTACTTTTCTGCTGAAAGATGCGCAGGTGAACTATGGTATTCTGGGGGCAGAGCTGGTGTCGGAACTAGGCACCGGACTGCAATTCGTAGACCCTCTGCGGGTGTATGCACCCAAAAGGCATACCAAGGTGAACCTGGCCAACCCGGCAGCGGCCTTTAATCAGGGGTATCTTTATTCACCGGGGGCGGTGTTCGTGGTGAATCAGCAGAAATATGATGCGCACTATATATTGGCTCCGCTCAGCTTTGCCCGACAGTTGTTTGGCTATAACCAGGAGGTGTCTGCCATCGAGATTAAACTTAAGAAGGGTACCGACATTGCTGCTACGGAAAAGAAAATGGCGCAGGTGCTGGGAGACGGCTTTAAAGTGGAAAATCAGTATGAGCAGCAGGCGGATGTGTTTCGCATCATGGAAATAGAGAAACTGATTTCTTACTTGTTTCTGACATTTATCCTGGGAATAGCCTGCTTCAATGTGATTGGCTCGCTCTCTATGCTGATTCTGGACAAGAAAGAGAATACGGAAACGCTTCGGAACTTGGGAGCAGACGATAGGATGATTACGCGTATCTTCTTGTTGGAGGGACGGATGATTTCTTTACTGGGAGCTACGATAGGTATTGTGGGAGGGGTGTCGCTCTGTCTGCTGCAACAACATTTTGGATTCATTACGCTGGGAGGCGGAAACGGGGCATTTGTAGTAGATGCCTATCCGGTGAGCATTCAGCTGACCGACCTTGTAGTAGTATTCGTCACGGTAATAGCCGTGGGATTTCTCTCGGTATGGTATCCGGTAAGGTATCTGAGCCGAAAAATCTTACAGACACCTTCCAGAAACTAAGCATCAGTTTTTCTTACGGATAATGGTCAGCCCGTCGCGCAAAGGAAGGATGACTTTCTCTACGCGCTGATCGGCTGCAACGAAATCATTGAATGCCTTGATACGAATGGTTTGCAAGTCGGAAGCATGGGGGTGTTCTTCCAGCACATGCCCGTCCCAAAGGGTATTGTCGGCTATGATGTATCCTCCCGGGGAAAGACGCGGCAGAATCAGTTCGTAATAATCCAGGTACTTACGTTTATCACCGTCGATAAATGCCAAATCAAATTGCTGACTCATCTGAGGCACCAGTTCTAAGGCATCTCCTATATAAAACTTGATTTTATCGGCATAGGGCGACCGCTCCAGCCAGGGACGGGTGAACTCCTCTTGCTCGTCGTTGATTTCAATGGTATGCAACTGGGCTCCTTCGGGCAGGCCTTCTGCCATACAAAGTGCGGAATAACCGCTATAGGTACCGATTTCCAGCACCTGCATCGGACGAATCATCCGCACAAACATTTTCAGCATACGGCCCTGCAAATGTCCGGAAGCCATGCGCGGATAAAGTAATTTGAGGTGGGTATCGCGGTATAAGGCATGCAGATAATCGCCTTCTTCATCGATATGCTGCAGGATATATTCATCTATCGTCATAAGAACAGGGTATTAAAATACAAGAATAGGAAAAGTAAGCGCAAGTATGGATGAAAAAAATGAGCGTGTGCCAATGGTTTATTCCCTTGTTATGCACACGCTCATGGTATAAGGACAGCTAGCTTACGCTACTATACATTATTATATATGTCTATTAAAGATAGCGGTTGCTATTGGGCAATACGGTAGTATCGGCGTTGGCCAATGCATCTTCTACCACATTGATTTCCAAGAAAGAGGTCTGTGTACCTGCCTTACCGCTGCTCAGATAGCCTACCATATCAGTGGGCTGCAGACGGCCTTCGCTTACCAGACGACGCAAAGCCGCAAAATAGTATTCCTGACCGTTGGCCAACTCGGGCATGTAGATGGCTTCTACACCGTAAGAAAGGGCCAGGTGACGCATGGTCTTTTCTTTATAGCAGATGGCCAATACCGGGAACTTACCACGGAAGGCAGCCAGGTTACGAGCTGTACGTCCGCTATAGCTGTCGGTAATGATGGCACGGATTTTCAATTTGGTAGTGGCCTTCACTGCTTGCTTGGCCAGGAAGGCAGTGACATCGTTGCTGTCTTCATCCAGAGGAATACGGATGTCATTATCAGCCAGCTTATCTTTTTCTGCCTGAGCAGCAATCTTGGCCATGGTCTTCACAGCTTCTACCGGGTATTTTCCATAAGCTGTTTCACCGCTAAGCATCAGGGCATCTGTGCGGTAATAGATAGCGTTGGCAATATCGGTAACCTCGGCACGGGTAGGACGAGGATTATTGATCATGGTGTGCAGCATCTGGGTAGCTACGATAACCGGCTTCTTGGCTAAAATACATTTACGAATCAGTACGCGCTGAATGCCCGGAATACGTTCCTGTGCTACTTCGATACCCAAGTCGCCACGAGCCACCATCACACCATCAGCCACTTCCAGAATCTCATCGATGTTATCTACACCTTCCTGATTCTCGATCTTGGCAATGATACGGATGTCGCTGTTGTGCTCGTCCAGAATAGCCTTGATATCCAAAATATCTTGCTTGCTGCGCACAAAGGAATGGGCTATGAAATCAATGTCTTTCTCTATTGCATAAAGTATGTTATTACGGTCTTTCTCGGTGAGTGAAGGCAGGTTGATGCGAACACCCGGCACATTGACACTTTTACGGTTGCCCAAAGTAGCCTCATTCTGTGCCTCACAAATCAGACAGTTCTCGTGCTTTTCTACAACCGTCAGTTCCAAATCGCCGTCATCAATCAAAATATGACCGCCTACGCTGAGGTCTTGCACAAAATTAGCATAAGATACGGCAATGCACTCACGGGTAGTAAGTTGGTCTGGATTACCTACAACCTTTACCCGGTCGCCAGCCTGGAAAGGTATGGGATCTCCGGCAAGGGATGTTGTACGCACTTCAGGACCTTTAGTATCCATCAGGATGGCTATGCGGTTAGAGACTTGACGCACATTACCGATTAAACGCTCAAAACCTTCTCGATTGGCATGAGCTGTATTCATACGCACCACATTCACACCGGCTTCATACAACTGCTTGATAAAGTCTACGTCACAACGCAGGTCGGAGACCGTAGCTACAATTTTTGTCTGCTTTAATAACATAATCTTATACTTATATTAATGATTGACTGATAAATGATTCCAATGCCAAACGATAAGAGTCTAATCCAAAGCCCACAATAACACCGCGACAAGCGCAGGATATCATCGAAACGTGACGGAAAGATTCGCGAGTGTGTACATTGGAGATGTGTACCTCTACTACAGGAGCGGTAACTGCGCGGATAGCATCCTGCAAGGCTATGGATGTGTGCGTATAAGCACCAGCATTCAAGATAATGCCATCGACCTCGAAACCTACCTGATGAATCTGATTGATCAGCTCGCCTTCGATGTTAGACTGGAAATAGGCGATTTCTATCATCGGATAATGTGCACGGAGTTTGGCAAGATAATCTTCAAAAGAAACAGAACCGTAGATAGAAGGTTCACGCTTCCCCAAAAGATTGATGTTCGGGCCATTTATTATCTGTATCTTCATAACACTTTTTTTGTTACCTTTGTACCCACGTAGAATCTGGAGACTTCAGCGCTGCACCGACAGAATAAGATGTGCAGCAGCTAAAAGGCGGACAGCTTCTTCGTTCATTCTGAGTGCAAAGGTAAAAAAAAGAAATGAAATCGGAAGGAAAATCCTCGAATAAGCAAGGACTGAAACGGATTATTGACCGGTATAAACAGTATTTGATGCTGGAGAAATCATTTTCTCCTCATACCATTGATGCCTATCTGAAAGATCTGGATAAGTTAACATCCTTTTTAAGCAACGAGCAAATAGACTGGATGGACGTGAACCTGGATCAGTTGCAACAGTTCTCGGCCGGCCTGCACGACATCGGCATACACCCCCGCTCTCAGGCCCGTATCCTGTCGGGCATCAAATCGTTTTTCCACTATCTGGTATTGGAAGAATACCGGGAAGACGACCCTAGCGAACTGCTGGAAGGACCGAAAATCGGATTCAAAATTCCGGAAGTGCTGACCGTAGAAGAAATTGACAACATCATAGGAGCCATCGACCTGAGCACACAAGAAGGACAACGCAACCGGGCTATCGTGGAAACCTTATACAGCTGCGGACTGCGGGTATCGGAACTGTGTAACCTGAAATTATCTGACCTTTATCTGAACGAGGGATTTATCCGGGTACAGGGGAAAGGAAACAAACAGAGACTAGTACCTATCTCTCCAAGGGCTATCAAGGAAATAACCAACTGGATGAAAGACCGAAACGGCCAATGGCGTATCCGGAAAGAGTATGAGGACTATGTGTTTCTGGCCCGGTGGGGGAAAAACATTTCAAGAATCATGGTATTTCACCTGATAAAGGAACTGGCGCAAAAAGCATCGATCGAAAAAAATATCAGCCCACACACTTTCAGACATTCCTTTGCCACACACTTACTGGAAGGAGGGGCCAACTTGCGGGCCATACAATGCATGCTGGGGCACGAATCGATAGCTACCACTGAAATCTATACGCACATTGACCGGAACAGACTGAGAAGCGAGATTATAGAACATCACCCACGGAATATAAAATACCGTCAAGAACACGGCTTTCATTAAATTATAATAAATAAATGCCAATCATTAACATATTGTCAGAAGATTTAATATCTTTGCCACTGCTCTTGCTTTATGCATCGGCGAACAATATAAAAGAATAGACAAATTTCAATTACAAACAATTAATTTATACCTAAAATGACAAAGAAACTGTATTTGCCTCTTTTACTGGCAGTAGTTGCTGTTTTATCATCTTGCAGCAGCAAAATGGGTGAATTGTCTTCTGACTATTTCACTGTAACTCCTCAAGTTCTGGAAGCCGTAGGTGGTAAAGTTCCTGCTACCATCAATGGTAAGTTCCCTGAAAAGTACTTCAACAAAAAGGCTGTTGTAGAAGTAACTCCCGTACTGAAATGGGAAGGCGGTGAAGCGAAAGGACAACCGGCTGTGTTCCAAGGTGAGAAAGTGGAAGGTAACAACCAAAGCATTTCTTACAAAATGGGTGGTAACTACACAATGAAGACTTCTTTCGACTATGTGCCCGAAATGGCTAAATCTGAGCTTTACTTGGAATTCAAAGCTACAAAAGGCAACAAGACTATCCAAATACCGGCTGTAAAGATTGCCGACGGTGTAATCTCTACTTCTGAACTCGTAGGTGAAACGCTGAACAGCGCTAACCCGGCTCTGGGTGCTGATGCTTTCCAACGCATCATCAAAGATAAGCACGATGCTCAAATCATGTTCTTGATTCAACAAGCTAACGTGCGTTCTAGCGAACTGAAAACTGCCAAGAACTTCGAAGCTGAAGTAAAGGCTATCAGCGAAACTCCTAACAAGAAAATCAGCGACATCGAAATTTCTGCATATGCTTCTCCGGATGGTGGTGTAGAACTGAACAAAGGTTTGGCTGAAAAACGTCAGGACAACACTGCTAAGGTTATCAACAAGAACCTGAAGAAAGATAAGATTGAAGCTAATGTACGCACTCAGTATACTGCTCAGGACTGGGAAGGCTTCCAGGAACTGGTTTCTAAATCTGACATCCAAGACAAGGAACTGATTCTGCGCGTTCTTTCTATGTATAGCGAACCGGAACAAAGAGAACAGGAAATCAAGAACATCTCTTCTGTTTACAAAACTTTGGCTGACGAAATCCTGCCGCAGTTGCGTCGTTCTCGCCTGACTTTGAACTACGAAATTATCGGTAAGTCTGACGAAGAAATCGCTAACCTGGCTGACAGCGATGCTAAGCAACTGAACGTGGAAGAACTGCTCTACGCTGCTACCCTGACTAAAGATGCTGCTAAGAAGGAAGTTATCTATACAAAAGCTACTCAAATCTATCCGAATGATTTCCGTGCTTACAACAACTTAGGTAAGCTGGCTTATCAGGCTGGTAACCAAGACAAGGCTGAAAACTACTTCAAGAAAGCTGCTGCCTTGAAAGATGCTCCTGAAGCAAACATGAACTTGGGTCTGATTGCACTGAACAAGGGTGACAAGGCTGCTGCTGAAGCTTACTTCGGTAAAGCTGCTGGTGCTGAAGAACTGAACGAAGCTTTGGGTAACCTTTACATTGCTCAGGGTCAATATAACAAAGCTGTAAACGCTTTCGGTGATACCAAGACTAACAGCGCTGCTTTGGCTCAAATCCTGGCTAAGGATTACAACAAAGCTAAGAATACACTGAGCGGTATCGAAAACAAAGATGCTTACACTGACTACCTGGGTGCTGTATTGGGCGCTAGAACTAACAACGACGCTATGGTAATGAGCAACTTGAAAAATGCCATTGCTAAGGATGCTAAGTTGGCTAAGAAAGCTGCTACAGACTTGGAATTCTCTAAATACTTCACTAATGCTGATTTCATGAGCATCGTTAAGTAACGAAAGAGATAAATTCAAATAAAAGAAGTTGCCCGACTCATTTTTTAGTCGGGCAACTTTTTTTATATCCCATAAAAGACGTACTTTCGCAACATCATACCAGAAGATACCATACACATGAAAAAATTGATTAGTCTTATAGGAAGTTGCTTGTTTCTTCTCTCGGCTTGTAATGAAACGGAAGAAGGAAAAGTTGCCCACATTAGCGGACATATCCAAGGGCTGGGAAACGACACGCTTTATCTATATGGTACAGACAAATATTATGACCGGATAGACACTATCCTGGTAAAAGAGGATAAATTTACGGCTACATTTGCGGTAGATACCCTGCTGGAAACCAGAATACGGTTCAACAACGGCCAAATCTATCCTATATATCTGGACAAGGGAAACCGGATAGAGATTAAAGGCAAAGAGGCGGAACTGCCTACACTGGAGGTTACCGGAAACCTGCCTAACAAAGAATTCTCTGCTTTTCAAAAAGAGCTGAAGGGGCTGCAGGCTCCCTCGGACAGGGTAATGGAAGAAAAAGCAGCAGCCTTCATCCGAAATCATCCTTTCTCACTGGTTAGTATCTATCTATTGGACCACTACTTTGTGCAGAAGCCGCATCCCGATTTGACACAAATACGCCAACTCGTGAATAGCATGAGCGGCGAATTGAAAGACCGGCCATACATCACCCAACTGCAGGAGTTATTGAAAAGAAGCGAAAAAGGAGAAATCGGGAAAAACATGCCTTACTTCCGGCTTCCCAATCAGGATGACAAAAAAATAGGGCGTTCTGATTTTAAAGGAAAACATCTGTTGGTACACTTCTGGGCATCTTGGGATACACTCAGCTGCCAACAGAACGAAATCTATAAACGTATCTATCGGAAAGAAAAGAAGAATCCATACTTTGCTATACTAGGAATATCGCTCGATATGGATAAGAAGAGCTGGAAAGAATGCATCCGAAAAGATACACTCAAATGGGAACAAGTATGTGACCTGGATGGATGGAACACAGAACTGGTGAATCAGCTGGCTATCCGGGAAATCCCTTGCAACCTGTTACTTTCTCCTACCGGACGGATAGAGGCCAAAGATTTGGATGAGCATGCCATCCTGGAAAAACTAAAAGCCATAGAAGAGGAAGAGAAAGCGAAAAAAGAAAAGAAGAATAAGGTGGTACGCGCTACAAAATAAGCCAACGAACTGCCAACACTTACATCCAAACAACATGTTAACCAAAGTCTACGGAGCGGCTGTACAAGGAATTGATGCAACCCTCATTACCATTGAAGTAAATAGTTCCAGGGGCTGTATGTTCTACCTGGTAGGCTTGCCCGACTCGGCTGTAAAGGAAAGCTACCAACGTATCCGCTCGGCTCTGCAGGTAAATGAATACAAAATGCCGACGGCTACCTTAACCATCAACATGGCTCCGGCCGACATCCGCAAAGAGGGAGCAGCCTATGACTTGCCATTAGCCATCGGCATGCTGGGGGCTAACGGATGTATACAAACCGAACGTTTGGAAGAGTATCTGATGATGGGAGAGTTGAGCTTGGACGGAAGTCTGCAACCCATTACCGGAGTACTGCCCATGGCTATCAAAGCTCGGGAACTAGGATTCAAGGGGATGATTATACCGGCTTACAATGCCCGGGAAGCAGCGGTGGTCAACAACCTGGAGGTGTATGGAGTAAATCATATCCGTGAAGTAACGGATTTCTTCAACGGAACCGCCCGGCTAACACCTACTGTAGTAAATACAAGGGAGGAGTTTTATGCACAACAGGCCGTGACAGACCTGGATTTTGCCGATGTAAAAGGACAGGAAAATGTGAAAAGGGCTTTGGAGGTAGCTGCAGCCGGCGGACATAATATCCTACTGATTGGAGCTCCAGGAAGCGGTAAGTCTATGCTGGCCAAACGACTGCCTTCTATCTTACCCCCGCTATCGCTGGGAGAAAGCCTGGAAACGACCAAGATTCATTCGGTGGCCGGCAAACTGGGTAAAGAGGGGGGCCTCATCTCGCAGCGACCGTTCCGCGACCCGCACCATACCATTTCTCAGGTGGCCATGACTGGAGGTGGATCATATCCACAACCCGGAGAAATCAGTCTGGCTCATAATGGAGTACTCTTTCTGGATGAATTACCGGAATTTTCACGCAATGTACTCGAGGTACTCAGGCAGCCGCTGGAAGACCGCAAGATTAGCATTTCACGCGTAAAATGCAACGTAGAATATCCGGCCAGCTTCATGTTAGTGGCCTCTATGAATCCCTGCCCGTGCGGATACTACAATCACCCTACCAAGGCGTGTGTATGCAGCCCCGGACAAGTACAGAAGTACCTGAACCGCATATCGGGCCCATTATTGGACAGAATAGACCTACAGATAGAGGTAATTCCCGTAGAATTTGAAAAGATGGCAGATGCCCGACTCGGAGAGTCTAGTGCTGCAATCCGTGAACGGGTAATCCAGGCACGCAGAATACAAGAAAAAAGGTATGCCCAGGAAAAAGGTATCTATTGTAACGCCCAGATGAGCAGTCGGCTGCTGAATCAGTATGCCCGGCCAGACGAAGCTGGACTCGCTTTACTAAAGAATGCCATGAACCGGCTGAGTCTGTCGGCAAGAGCCTACGACCGCATCTTGAAAGTATCCAGAACCATTGCCGATCTGGAAGGAAGTGAACGAGTGGCCTCCAGACACTTGGCAGAAGCCATCGGCTACCGCAACCTAGACCGGGAAGACTGGGCAGGATAACCGACAGCTATTATCTTTATTTCTCTACACGGATACGAGCATCCACAGCTATCACATGCTTTTCAGTGGCCAGCAAGGGGTTGATATCCATCTCTTTAATCTCAGTGGCAAAACGAAGCAAAGTGGAAAGACGGACAATGATTTCGGCAAACTTCGATTCGTTGACACCCTGTTGTCCGCGTGTACCCTTGATAATCTTGTAGGCACGCAAGGAACGAATCATAGAATAGGCTTCTTCATATGACAAGGGAGCCAAACCTGATGATACGTCTTTCAAAACTTCCACAAAGATACCTCCGAGTCCACAAAGCACCACATGACCGAACTTTTCTTCGTATTTGGCACCGATAAACAATTCCGTACCTTTCAACATGGGCTGCACCATGATGGCAGTTACCTCGGGTAATTGCATCATGCGGTCGAACTCCAATGATAGGTGTTGTTCGTTTTTAATATTGAGCACCACTCCTCCGATATCCGACTTATGCACTGGTCCTACCACCTTGGCCACCACCGGGAAACCGGCCCGACGGGCAAAAGCCAGCACCTCTTCCTTCTTGGAAGAAACAAACTCGTCGACCACCGGAATGCCAGCTGCATGCAACAAAGCCTGCACATAATGGGGTTCAATGTAACCATTAGCAGGAATAGAGTCAATGATGCGACGAATACGAGGTACATCTACTCCAAACAACTCTATTTCATTGGCAGCCGGACGCGGAACATTCATGATGCGCGCCAAAGCTGTGCCAAGCGTTACCTCATCCGAGAAGTTCACATGTCCCTTGGCCAAAAATTCTGCCACCTCGGCACCCGCCGTATTGATAGAAGGCAGAATGGGGAAAATTGGTTTCCGGCAAGTTTGCATCTTTTCATGCAACACATTATACATTTCGAACATGGTGACCAGTCCCGGTGTACCGAAAATAGCCATCACAGCATCAATATCGTCCAGTTTCTCTTCACAATACTCCAGGCACAGACGCAGATGTTCCGGGGTACCTGTAGCCAGAATATCTATCGGATTTCCTACCGACGCTCCCGGAAACAACTGACTCTTCAATTCATCGGCCGCCGGTCCTTCCAGTTTGGGCACATTCAGTCCTCCTTTACTCAAAGCATCGGTCAGCATCACCCCCGGCCCTCCGGCATGTGTAATGATGGCAAAATTCTTACCTTTCAGTTCGGGCAAAGTAAAGATACAGCCTACTGTAGTGAGTTCCTCGCGCGAATAGCAACGCACAATACCTGCCTTACGAAACAGAGCCTCTACCGCCGAATCGCTACTGGCAATGGCTCCTGTATGCGAACTGGCAGCCCGGCTTCCACTTTCGCTACTACCGGCCTTAATAGCCGCAATGCGACACCCTTTCTTAATGAGAGAAGAGGCATGAAACAACAGACGGTCGGGGTCGGCTATACTTTCTATGTAGAGCAACTTCAGCCTGGAATCGGTATCCGGATTAAAATGTTCATCCATATACTGCAACACATCCTCCACACCAATCTGTTTGGCGTTGCCCACAGACCAGACTGAATTAAACTGCAACCCCTTGGTTACGGCACTTTCCAGAATAAATACAGCCGTGGCACCTGAGCTGGAAATAAGGTCTACCCCCTGCGGATTAAGGTTCGGTATAGGCTGGCTGAATACACTGTGATGGAACGAGTTCATATAACCGATGCAGTTGGGGCCTATCAGTGAAGCCCCGTATTGATTGACGGTCTGTAGGATGCGGTCTTCCAGCAAAGCCCCCTCATGCGTTTCTTCTCCGAAGCCGGCCGAAAGAATGATGAATGCGCGCACCTGTTTTTCGGCAGCCAGCACTTCCACTACATCGGGACACAACGCAGCCGGAATGGCCAGGATAGCCAAATCGGTATCCGGCAGTTCATGCACATCGGCAAAAGCCTGCACGCCCTGCACCTCGGTTTCCTTGGGATTGACCGCCCGGAGTTCTCCTGTATATCCACCACTGATAAGATTTCTCAATATAGCCCCACCGGGCTTGTGTACATTATTGGAAGCGCCTACCACTACGATGCTGGCAGGGCGCAACAACTGGGTTGTGATCATAGATAATCGCTATTTATTAGGTTAAAACTGAATGGGCATCCATAGGTATTTCCTTATTCATAATGAATTGTTTTTTAGGTTCATTTGTAAGGTTACCGCCCAAAGATAGTAAAAGAAAGGGAAGATTCACTATCTTTGCCCCCAAAAATACACGAGCATGATAAATATCTTATTTCTTATAGGAGGCCTACTCCTCATCTTACTGGGAGCCAACGGTCTGACCGACGGAGCAGCCAGTGTGGCCAAACGATTCAACATTCCCTCTATCGTCATCGGACTGACCATCGTAGCCTTCGGCACCTCTGCCCCCGAACTGACGGTAAGTGTATCATCGGCACTGAAGGGAAGTGCCGACCTGGCCATTGGCAACGTGGTGGGAAGCAACGTATTCAATACGCTGATGATTGTGGGATGTACGGCACTCTTTGCCCCCATTGCCGTGACGCGCAATACCCTCATCAAAGAGATACCGCTCTGCATCTTATCGGCCATCGTTCTGTTTATCTGTGCCAATGACATACTGCTGGATGGCAGTAGTGAGAATGTTATCAGCATTACCGACGGATGGGTGCTGCTTTGTTTCTTCGCCATTTTCCTAAGCTATACGTTTGCCATAGCCACTGGCGGAAACCAAGCAGAAGAAGGAGAAGAAATCGTACAGATGCCTATCTGGAAATCGGTGCTGTATATAGCAGGAGGACTGGCCGGACTGATTATCGGCGGTAATTTCTTTGTAGACGGCGCCAGCGGCATAGCACGCAACCTGGGAGTCAGCGAATCGGTCATCGGCCTTACCCTGGTAGCTGGAGGTACCTCCCTACCCGAACTGGCCACTTCTATCGTGGCGGCTCTGAAAAAGAATCCGGAAATTGCCATCGGCAATGTCATTGGCAGCAACCTCTTTAATATCTTCTTCGTGCTGGGCTGCTCGGCCTCGATTACCCCGCTCCATCTGGCAGGTATCAACAACATCGACCTGCTTACCTTGATTGGAGCCAGCCTCTTACTATGGCTCGTAGGCGTATTCTTCGGCAAGCGCACCATCACCCGCATAGAAGGTTCCCTTATGGTGCTTTGCTATGTGGCCTACACGGCATTCCTAATCTATCAGGCGTAAGTGGCTGTGTACGTTATTTATGTTTAATCATTCACCCTTATCAGCAATGGCTATCACTATCAAGAAAGTAACCAACAGACGAGAATTGGAAAGTTTTATCCGCTTCAACTATCACTTATACAAAAATAATCCGTATTCGGTACCCGACCTTTTCGATAACATGCTCAACACCTTCAACAAGAAGAAAAACGCTGCCTTCGAATTCTGCGAGGCCGACTATTTCCTGGCTTACCGCGACGGTAAACTGGTGGGTAGAGTGGCGGCCATCATTAACCACCGCGCCAACCAGACCTGGAGCAAAAAAGAGGTGCGGTTCGGATGGATAGACTTTATAGACGATGCCGAAGTAGCCGATGCCTTGATGAAAGCCGTAGAAGACTGGGGACGCGAACGGGGAATGACCCACATACAAGGACCGCTGGGATTTACCGACTTTGATGCGGAAGGGATGCTGATAGAGGGATTCGACCAACTCAGTACCATGGCTACCATTTACAATTATCCTTACTATCCACAACACATGGAACGGATGGGCTTTGAAAAGGATGCCGACTGGGTGGAATATAAAATCTACATTCCGGATGCCATTCCCGACAAACATAAGCGCATATCCGACCTTATCCAAAGGAAATATAACCTGAAAATCAAGAAATATACGTCGGCCAAAAAAATTGCTGCCGACTACGGACAGGCTATCTTCCAACTGATGAATGAAGCCTACAAACCTTTGTATGGCTACTCCGAACTGAGCCAGCGGCAGATAGACCAATACGTAAAGATGTATCTGCCTATTGTGGACCTGCGCATGGTAACGCTCATTACCGATGCCGATGACCAGCTGATAGCAGTGGGCATCTCCATGCCCTCATTATCGAAAGCTCTACAAAAGAGTCACGGCCGATTACTGCCCATGGGCTGGTATCACCTGGGAAAGACCCTCTTTCTGAAGCGTTACCCTAAGGTTCTCGACCTGCTACTCGTAGCGGTAAAACCGGAATACCAGAACAAGGGAGTAAACGCATTGTTGTTCTCCGACCTTATCCCTGTATACCAACAGCTTGGATTTGAATATGCAGAAAGTAATCCGGAACTGGAACTGAACGGCAAGGTACAGGCTCAATGGGAGTATTTCCAGACCGAACAGCACAAACGCCGTCGCTGCTATGTGAAGAAAATCGGCTAACTGCCTTCTATCAAAAAGGGAACTGCTACCTAACCCAAACCTACCCGGACTGTTTCAGCTCCGGGTCTTAGGATACATCTTCACTCCGGACTTGATCCGGAGAAGGTAGGGAGAAGGTAGGGAGCAGACTATATCAGATTCTCAAAGAGATGCTTCCTGAGGCAGTTTGGTTATCCCAAAAAAAAACAATATCTTTGCGAAAAGCGTAGCTTAAAAGATTATTCCATGGAAGAAAACAAACCAACTGCACAACCAGATACAGAAGCGAATGAGTTATTTGATGCAAACTCCACCTCGACCGTAGCCTACAATGAAGATAACATACGACACCTGGACGATATGGAACACATCCGTGTGCGCTCGGGTATGTACATCGGTCGGCTGGGCGATGGCTCACAGAACGATGACGGCATCTACGTATTGCTCAAGGAAGTGATGGACAACTCCATCGATGAGTTCAAAATGGGAGCTGGAAAACGTATCGAAATAACCATTGAGGACAATCTCCGCGTGAGTGTACGCGACTATGGACGAGGCATCCCGCAAGGAAAACTGATTGAAGCAGTCAGCAAACTGAATACCGGAGGAAAATACGACTCCAAGGCATTCAAGAAAAGCGTAGGACTGAACGGAGTAGGTATCAAAGCGGTGAATGCCTTGAGCAGCCGGTTCGAAGTGCGCAGCTACCGCGACGGAAAAGTGCGGGTGGCCACCTTTGAAAAAGGTGTGCTGACCAACGACTATACAGAAGACAGTGCGGAAGAGTGCGGTACATATATCTTCTTTGAGCCAGACAACACCCTCTTCCTGCACTACAGTTTCCAGAACCAGTTCGTGGAAACCTTGCTTCGCAACTATACTTACCTGAACACCGGACTGACCTTTATCTACAACGGTCAGCGGATAGCCTCACGTCACGGACTGGAAGACCTGCTGAAAGACAACATGACCAGCGACGGGCTATACGACATAGTGCACCTGAAAGGGGAAGACATCGAAATAGCCTTTACCCATACCAACCAATACGGTGAGGAGTATTATTCCTTTGTGAACGGACAGCACACCACACAGGGAGGTACCCACCAGACAGCCTTGAAAGAACACATAGCCCGTACCATCAAGGAGTTCTATAACAAAAATATGGACTATGCCGACATCCGCAACGGACTGGTGGCTGCCATTGCTATTGATGTGGAAGAGCCGATGTTTGAAAGCCAGACCAAAACCAAACTGGGTTCTAACAACATGTGGCCTGCCCTACCACAAGAAAACCGCCCTGCTGGACCTACAGTAAACAAATACGTGGGCGACTTTATCAAGACTGAAGTAGACAACTTCCTACACAAGCATCCGCTAGTAGCAGAAGTTATGCAGCAGAAGATTCAAGATTCTGAAAAGGAGCGCAAAGCCATTGCCGGCGTCACCAAGCTGGCCCGTGAACGAGCCAAAAAGGCCAATCTGCACAACCGGAAATTGCGCGACTGCCGTTTCCACCTGAACGATGACAAAGGCAAACCGCAGGAAGGAGAATCCTGTATCTTCATCACTGAGGGCGATTCGGCCAGCGGCTCCATTACCAAAAGCCGCGATGTGAACACACAGGCCGTGTTCAGTTTACGCGGAAAGCCACTCAACTCGTACGGACTTACCAAAAAAGTGGTCTACGAAAATGAAGAATTCAACCTGCTGCAAGCAGCACTCAACATAGAAGACGGCATTGAAGGACTGCGTTATAACAAGGTAATCGTGGCCACAGATGCCGATGTAGATGGCATGCACATCCGCCTGCTCATTATCACCTTCTTTCTGCAGTTCTTCCCAGACCTCATCAAGAAGGGACACGTGTACATTCTACAGACCCCACTGTTCCGCGTGCGCAACAAGAAAAAAACCAACTATTGCTATACTGAAGAAGAACGGCTGGCAGCCATCAGTGAACTGGGTCCCAACCCGGAAATTACCCGATTCAAAGGTTTGGGAGAAATATCACCGGATGAATTCCGCCACTTCATCGGCAAAGATATGAGACTGGAGCAAGTATCTCTACGCAAAACCGACCTGGTAAAAGAATTGCTGGAGTTCTACATGGGAAAAAATACCATGGAACGACAGAACTTCATCATCCAGAATCTGGTCATAGAAGAAGACTTGGCCCAATAAACCAACTAGTATAAATCCGAAAGAACCATGACACGAGCCATATTCCCAGGGACATTCGACCCCTTTACTATAGGGCATGAATCGGTGGTGAACCGTGCACTGACCTTTGTAGACGAAATCATCATAGCTATCGGTATCAATGAAAACAAGAATACCTATTTCCCCACTGACCAGCGCGTGGAAATGATAGCTGAATATTACAGCCATGAGCCTAGAGTGAAAGTACAGTCGTACAGCTGTCTGACCATCGACTTTGCCCAGCAGGTGAATGCCAACCTCATCATCCGAGGCATACGTACCGTAAAAGACTTTGAATACGAAGAAACCATTGCCGACATCAACCGTAAACTGGCCGGGCTAGAAACCATCTTACTGTTCACCGAGCCCGAACTGACCAGCATCAGTTCTACTGCCGTACGAGAACTGATGAGCTTTGGCAAAGATGTAACCCAGTTTCTGCCCAAAGGAATGAACATCAATAAAGAAAAGATATAAATCGAAAGAAATACTGCTGTATGAAAATAGTAAAACTGTTGTGTCTCATCCTGGCATGCTGCACGGGAACTGCTTACGCACAGAAAATCAATAAAGAGGCATTGCGCAAACTACAACTGGCCGAACTAGCCATAGCCAATCTCTACGTAGATACTGTAGATGAAAACAACCTGGTGGAAACAGCCATCGTGGAAATGCTGAAACAACTAGACCCCCACTCCACCTATAATAATCCTGAAGAGGTGAAAGAGATGAACGAACCGCTTCAAGGAAACTTCGAAGGAATCGGTGTGCAGTTTCAGATGGTGGAAGATACCCTGCTGGTGGTGCAGCCCGTAAGCAACGGCCCGTCTGAAAAAGCAGGCATCCTGGCCGGAGACCGAATCGTAGCAGTAAACGACAGCGCCATAGCCGGAGTAAAGATGAGTACAGAGGCCATCATGAAACGGCTGAGAGGTCCTAAAAACTCGACCGTGAAACTAACCATCGTACGGCGTGAAGTAAACGAACCTATTTACTTTCAGGTGAAACGCGACCGAATTCCCATCCACAGTCTGGATGCCGCCCACCTGATAGAGCCACACATCGGCTACATCCGCATCAACCGCTTTGCCGCCACCACCGGAGAGGAATTTCTGAACGCACTGAAAATGCTTCAAAAGAAAGGCATGAAAGATTTGATACTAGACCTTCAAGGTAACGGCGGGGGGTATCTGAATGCTGCTATCGACCTGGCTAATGAATTTCTGAACCAAAGAGAACTGATAGTCTATACCCAAGGACGGAACAGTAGACGCAAGGAGTTTCTAGCCAAAGGCAACGGTCATTTTAAAAACGGACGCCTCATCGTGCTGGTGGACGAGTATTCGGCCTCGGCCAGTGAAATCGTAACCGGAGCCATACAAGACTGGGACCGCGGCATCGTAGTGGGTCGCCGTACCTTTGGAAAAGGACTAGTACAACGCCCCATAGACTTGCCCGATGGCTCTATGATGCGACTCACTGTGGCCCGCTACTATACCCCATCCGACCGCTGCATTCAAAAGCCCTATGATAAAAATGCCAAAAGCGGAGAAGATATGCTGGACAAATACCACAATGATTTGATTAACCGATTAAAGCATGGTGAATTGATGCATGCCGACAGCATCCACTTTCCGGATTCTTTGAAGTATCACACAAAGAAACTGGGTCGTACAGTCTATGGCGGAGGAGGTATTATGCCCGATATCTTTGTACCGATTGATACCACCCGCTACACCGATTATCACCGGAACCTAGTGGCCAAGGGAGCTATCAATAAGGCCACGATGAAATATATCGAAAGATACCGAAAGTCACTCCAAAGCCGCTATAAGAAATTCGATACTTTCCTGGAAAAATTTCATATCGACCAAGAACTGCTCGATGCCTTACAAACCATCGGCGAGAAAGAGAAAGTGACTTTTGATGAAACCCAATACCAACAATCATTACCCTTGATTAAAGTCCAACTCAAAGCTTTAATTGCCAGAGACCTGTGGGATATGAACGAATATTTCCAAGTGATGAACACCACCAACGAAAGCGTGCTGAAAGCCTTGCAGATTCTGCACGAAGATCGTTACCGGGAGTTATTCTAGCTCTATCTGCCAAAAAGCCAACGGTTTAGCCAGCGGTTAATATACACATTAGCCACGGCAAACCCGGCTCCGATGGCCGCACCAGCCAACACATCGGTAGGGTAATGCACACCTTCATTCATACGCGATACCCCTACCGAGCAAGCCCATAAAGCACTGGGAGCTATGACATACCATTTGGGATACTTTATGCTGAGTGAAGTGGCCAGCGCAAATGCTGTAGCCGTATGGCCCGAAGGAAAAGAGGGACTGCTCTCCGTGCTGTAAGGATGCACCCTGTGAGGATAACGCTCATACGGGCGCTGACGGTCTACCAAATATTTCAGACCATACGTCACAGCAAAGGTACCCGCCACGGAAGTTCCCACATATACCGCATTTTTCAGCAATTCCTTATCATGTCTTATCCAGGCTGCCACTGCCATAGCCACCGGTACACCCACGGCCAGATAAGGTTCTGTACGAGAAATGACCTTATTATAATTCCGGACAAATTTCCCATCCCAACTATTTACCCGATGCACGGTATTAATCTCCCAATTCTGAGCCTGCACCGAAATCACCGCAGCAACCAGCAAGCCCCATACTATTATCCATCGTCTCATAAAAACTATTCTATCTTAAAATTCACTGCAAAGATAGAACGAAAGCTGCGAAGCTTCCCTACACTATTTCATATTTTTACCTTTTCAATCCCCTTCAGACTGCTCAAAATTTCATGGTGATGAACGATTTTAGACAATTTGTGAACAAAATGCAAGTTACGGTTCGGTAGGTAACCAATCGGTAGCTCCGTACCGTCCGTTCTCTAAACGCACTCCGATTAGAAACAACGACGGAAGCACCTCTTACAAGGTAGACCGTCCGGCTGCTCCTTTCTTGAAATGGGAACGCAACGACCAAGTAAACGTAGGTATCGACTTCGGTATTCTGAACGGCCGCGTAAGATTTACAGCCGACTGGTATAACAAGGTTTCTAAAGACATCCTGCTGGAATTGGCTCAGCCTACCCACATGGGATTCTCCTCCTTGCTGCTGAACTCGGGCGAAATCAAGAATACCGGTGTGGAATTTACCATCAGTGCCGACCCCTATTCAACCAAAGATTTCAGCTGGCATACGGATGTTACCTTGTCACACAACAAAGGTATATTCAATAAGATTCAGACCAGAAACCACCGTCAGCAACAAGCCGGTGAATTCCAGAACCAACTGTTCCAAATGATAGAGGGTGAGAAATTAGGCACTTTCTGGGGATATACTTTTGAGGAATGCCACTCATCAAATGGGATTCAACACCATTTCCGGACAGAACATGGCAGCTGTTACCCCGATGCGCGACTTCCTGAACCGCTGGACTCCCACCAACCCTACAGAGTTCCTGGAAGCAGTGTTCAACGAACGCGGATGGGAGCAGATTCGTCTGACAGGATGGCAAAACAATCCGGGGTATTAATCCGTACAGAATAGCTTAACACACATATTTTACAGAGGCTGTCTCAAACTGAAATTTGAGATGGCCTCTGTTTTTTCAAACACTATTTTATTTCATTTTCTCTTAAACCTACAGAAACGACTTCTTTATTACGGAATAATTTCTTTAATTGTTTGTTTAATCAAGGGAATTCTCCTATTTTTGTCACGGATTAGCATCTGATTTTAAACCGTATCTATTTTCTAACTATTAAATAATTTAAATTCAATCATTTATGTGGTTAAGTAATTCATCTGTAGGAAGGAAAGTGGTGATGAGCGTTACCGGTATCGCCCTTGTCCTGTTTCTGACATTTCACATGGCGATGAACCTGGTTGCACTTGTTTCGGCCGAGGGTTATAACATGGTCTGTGAGTTCTTGGGAGCGAACTGGTATGCTTTGGTGGCAACAGCCGGATTGGCAGCCTTGTTCATCATTCACATCATCTATGCTTTCTGGCTGACTATGCAAAACCGTAAAGCACGCGGAAGCGAACGCTATGCAGTAGTAGAAAAGCCGAAAAACGTAGAATGGGCTTCTCAAAACATGCTGGTACTGGGTATCATCGTAATTCTGGGTCTGGGTCTGCACCTCGTAAACTTCTGGTCGAAGATGCAGTTGCCTGAACTGATGCACAACATGGGTATGCATGCCGACACATTAACGCTGGCATACGCAGCCAATGGTGTTCACCACATCCAGAACACCTTCTCCAATCCAGTATTTGCTGCTCTTTACTTGGTTTGGCTGGCAGCATTGTGGTTCCACCTCACTCACGGTTTCTGGAGTGCTATGCAAACCTTAGGCTGGAACAACAAGGTATGGATTGAACGTTGGAAATGCATCTCCAACCTCTATTCAACCATCATCTGTCTCTGCTTTGCAGTGGTAGTAGTATGGTTCTTCATCCTGTCACTCTAATTTCAGTCAACCAGTACACAAGGATACAAGTAGACAAGCATATGCAAAGGCTAGAACACTTATCAAGCCATCGGCTTGCCCACTTTTTAAAACTTGTCAACTAAAAAAATAAAATCAATATGACCAAGATAGATTCTAAAATACCGGAAGGACCGGTAGCTGAGAAATGGACCAACTATAAGGCTCATCAGAAATTAGTGAACCCCGCCAACAAACGTCGCCTCGATATCATCGTGGTAGGTACAGGTCTGGCTGGTGCCAGCGCTGCCGCTTCACTCGGTGAAATGGGTTTCAGAGTATTTAACTTCTGCATCCAAGACTCTCCCCGTCGTGCTCACTCTATCGCAGCACAAGGTGGTATCAATGCTGCTAAGAATTATCAGAACGATGGTGACTCTGTATACCGTCTGTTCTATGATACTGTAAAGGGTGGTGACTACCGTGCCCGTGAAGCAAACGTATATCGTTTGGCTGAAGTATCCAACAACATCATTGACCAATGCGTGGCTCAGGGTGTTCCTTTTGCTCGTGAATATGGTGGCACTTTGGACAACCGTTCATTTGGTGGTGCACAGGTATCTCGTACATTCTACGCTAAAGGCCAGACTGGTCAGCAGCTGCTGTTGGGTGCATACTCTGCACTGAGCCGCCAGGTAAACGTAGGTACAGTAAAACTCTACACACGTTATGAAATGGAAGACGTGGTATTGGTAGACGGCCGTGCTCGCGGTATCATTGCCAAGAACCTCGTGACAGGTAAACTGGAACGCTTTTCTGCACACGCTGTAGTTATCGCTACCGGTGGTTACGGTAATGCTTACTTCCTTTCTACAAATGCTATGGCTTGTAACTGTTCTGCTGCCATGGCTTGCTATCGTAAGGGTGCCTGGTTTGCTAACCCCGCTTACGTACAGATTCACCCGACTTGTATCCCCGTACACGGTGACAAGCAGTCGAAACTGACTTTGATGTCAGAATCTCTGCGTAACGACGGTCGTATCTGGGTTCCGAAAAAATTGGAAGATGCCAAGAAATTGCAGGAAGGAACTCTGCAGGGTAAAGACATACCTGAAGAAGACCGCGATTATTACTTGGAACGCCGCTATCCGGCATTCGGCAACTTGGTTCCGCGTGACGTGGCCAGCCGTGCTGCTAAAGAACGCTGCGACAAAGGTTATGGTGTCAACAATACCGGCTTGGCCGTATTCCTCGACTTCTCTGAAGCAATCAACCGCTTGGGCAAGGATGTAGTAGCACAGCGCTACGGTAACCTCTTCGATATGTACGAAGAAATCACCGACGTTAGTCCGTACGAAAACCCGATGATGATTTATCCGGCTATCCACTACACCATGGGTGGTATCTGGGTAGACTATGAATTGATGACTTCCATCAAGGGTCTGTTTGCTATCGGTGAATGTAACTTCTCTGACCACGGAGCTAACCGTCTGGGTGCTTCTGCTTTGATGCAAGGTCTGGCTGACGGATACTTCGTATTGCCTTATACTATCCAGAACTATCTGGCCGATCAAATTACTGTTCCCCGCTTCTCTACAGACTTGCCTGAATTTGCAGCTGCAGAAAAAGCTGTTCAGGACAAGATTGACTGGATGATGAACATCAAGGGTAAAAAATCCGTAGATTCTATCCACAAAGAACTGGGTCATGTAATGTGGGAGTACGTAGGTATGGGACGTACAGCAGAAGGCCTGAAAGAAGGTCTGAAGAGATTGAAAGAAATACGCAAGGAATTCGAAACTCAGTTGTTTATCCCGGGCGAAAAAGAAGGTATGAACGTAGAACTCGACAAGGCTATCCGTCTGTACGACTTCATCACCATGGGTGAACTGATTGCTCACGATGCTTTGAACCGTAACGAAAGCTGCGGTGGCCACTTCCGTGAAGAATATCAGACAGAAGAAGGTGAAGCTAAGCGTGACGACGAAAACTTCTTCTATGTAGCTTGCTGGGAATACCAAGGTTCTGACGAAAAAGAGCCTGTATTGCTGAAAGAACCGTTGGTTTACGAAGCAATCAAGGTACAGACTCGTAACTACAAGAGCTAATCGGGAAGTTGAACAATTAAAGATTTAAAGAAAATGGATAAAAATATATCATTTACACTGAAGGTATGGCGCCAAAAAGGTCCTAAAGCAAAAGGCGCTTTCGAAACTTATCAGATGAAAGATATTCCGGGCGATACTTCTTTCTTGGAGATGCTCGATATCTTGAACGAACAGTTGATTTCTGAAGGTAAAGAACCGGTAGTATTCGACCACGACTGTCGCGAAGGTATTTGTGGTATGTGTTCTTTGTATATCAACGGACATCCGCACGGCCCGGCAACAGGTGCTACTACTTGTCAGATTTACATGCGTAGATTCAAAGATGGTGATACTATCACCGTAGAACCTTGGCGTTCTGCTGGTTTCCCGGTAATCAAAGACTTGATGGTAGACCGTACTGCTTATGACAAAATCATGCAGGCCGGCGGTTATGTAAGCGTTCGTACCGGTGCTCCTCAAGATGCCAACGCTATCTTGATTCCGAAGCCCATTGCAGACGAAGCTATGGATGCAGCCAGCTGTATCGGTTGCGGTGCTTGTGTAGCAGCTTGTAAAAACGGTTCTGCGATGTTGTTCGTATCTGCTAAAGTTAGCCAGTTGAACTTGCTGCCGCAAGGTAAGCCTGAAGCACTGCGTCGCGCTAAAGCCATGTTGAGCAAGATGGATGAACTGGGATTCGGTAACTGTACCAACACACGTGCATGTGAAGCTGAATGTCCGAAAAATGTTTCTATCAGCAACATTGCCCGCTTGAACCGCGATTTCATCATCGCTAAGTTGAAAGACTAATCAGCCCTTTCTACATTTGATTAATATCACCTGAGCTCTCCTGCCAGAAATCTCTCTGTGCAGGGGAGTTTTTTTCTTATTGCAGCACAACTACAATTAATCCCTATACAGTGAATACTATCCCCCATTTCGCCACAGCAAAATGTCAAATTGTGTTCGAGAACGAGCTAGAATGTGAAACTAATTTAAACCAAGATATAAAAAAGCGGAATACTTTGGAACTTATATCGGAAAGGAATATATTTGTGATGTGATTTTTTTCATAGTATTAGATTTAAGGTTAACAAAGGTTGGAGTACAGCGGTACTCCTTTTTTTATGTCGTTACAGCAAGTGATACATACCACCTACCAAAGCCTTTATCACCCCTTTCATTTCTAATTCGAAAAGCAAGCTACTCATCTTATGAATAGGCATATTGGCTTCTACCACCAACGTATTGATGTGCAAATCACCCTGACGAGCCAAAATAGCTACTACGAGACTCTCCTCTTCTGTCAGTTCCGGAAACAATGAACGCTGCACTGCTGCAGGTCTTGCTTCTCCCCCCTCATCACACCAGCCCATAGCCTGCACAAAGTCGGCAGCATTTTCTATCAACACAGCTTTATTATCGCGTATCAACTGATTACAACCAACAGAAGCTACGTCCTTCACCCGGCCAGGCACGGCAAAACAATCACGATGATAACCTTCAGCCAGTTCGGCAGTTATCAACGATCCCCCCTTAGCAGCCGACTCTACCACCACAGTTGCATCGCTCATACCCGCCACAATACGATTACGACTCACAAAATTATAACGGTCAGGATTAGTATCAGTCATAAACTCTGTCAGCAATCCACCATTGGCCAACATATCCACGGCAGTTTTACGATGCACATACGGATAAATCCGGTCTAATCCATGCGCCAAGACAGCAACAGTAGAAAGATGCTCGGCCAATGCCGCACGATGAGCATGAATATCAATGCCGTAGGCCAGTCCACTGACCACCATTGCATCGGGACATAAGGCCGCCAAATCGTGCACAAAATCTGCACAAAACTGTTTACCATACTCCGAAGCCTGTCTGGTGCCGACCATCGCCACCACTTTGAGCTTATTCAGATTGGCATTTCCCTTGAAGAAAAGTGCAAGTGGGGCATCTTCGCAATCGCGCAACCGCGAAGGATAAGCCTCGTCATGAAACGTCAGACAAGTCAAATGGTTTTTCTCTACAAACTCCAGTTCGCGCTCTGCCCTGGAAAAGGCTGCTGCATCATCCAAAGCAGCTACTACTGCAGGTGATACGCCGGGTAGCCGTTCTGGTAGTTCCTTACGGTAGCGAAACACATCAACGGCACTTCCCATGCCCTCCACCAACCTTTTAGCTCCTATATGACCGATTCCAGAACAAAGCGTCAAGGCCAGGCAGCAAATCCGCTCATCGTTGCACATAACTATACCAGATATTGGGCAAACCATTCATCAAACAACACACTGTCCGAGAGCCGCCCGTTGACCACACATACCGTTTCTACCACCCCTTTCAGGCATACTTTATTATCACTCTTCCGAAAGATGTCCTGATAGAATACGTATTTAATTCCCTCTTTCTTGAGGTATAACTTACACACAAACTCGTCACCACTGCGCAGAGGAGTCTTGAAAGCCATATTGATACGCGCCACTACAGGATCCACCCCCTGCTCGTGCAGAGCAGCAAAGCTCACCCCTACACTATGCAAGAACTCATGCCGTGTATGCTCCAGATAATGCTGATAATTGGCATTATTCACAATACCTTGAAGGTCGCACTCATAATCACGAACCTTCATCTCCAAACTAAATATATAACCAGCCACTGTGAAAATAAAGAGTTGAAAAATGAGTATTATTTAATAAAATTATCCCCGCTGTTTCTCCACATCGATGCCTTTGAAGCGCTTCAGTTCTTCTACCGACACCAATTTATACAGCTTGTCGCTGGGGCGGATCTTCACCGACTTCATAGAGAAATGCTCTCCTTTATGAACCGTAGATACCGGCTTCAGATCCACTCTTGCCTCTTCCAATGTCAGATACTCTGCTCCGGTAGTAGGTCCCGTAATAAGCAGTTTATCGCCCACATTTACTTCGGCAGCCTCTACCAGAAACTCGGCTACACCAATGTTACTGAAATACCGTATACCCTTACCTACATAAATCTTACGCTCTGTAGCAGCTGAACCATAATTCTTAGTCCATTCACCCAAGCGCTGTCCCAGATAATATCCGTCCCAGAATCCCCGGTTGAACACCGTCTTCAGCCGCTCATCCCAACCGGTAATCTTCTCATCCGTGAAGCTGCCATCCAAATACGCCCGGATAGCCTCCTTATAACATTCCACCACCGTACGTACATACTCTGGTCCACGAGCCCTACCTTCGATCTTAAATACCCGCACACCGGCATCCAGCATCTTGTTCATAAAATGAATGGTCTTCAAGTCCTTAGGCGACATAATGTATTGGTTGTCCACTTCCAGTTCCACCTCTGTTTCCTTGTCGCGCACCGTATATGCCCTGCGGCATACCTGCATACAAGCACCCCGATTAGCCGAGTGATTCATTTCATGCAGCGATAAGTAACATTTGCCACTTACAGCCATACACAAGGCACCGTGACAGAACATTTCTATACGAATCTGCTTTCCACTAGGTCCGCAAATGTTTTCTTCACAGATGTGGCGATAGATTTCAGCCACCTGCTCCAGATTCAGTTCACGAGCCAGCACTACTACATCGGCAAACTGCGCATAGAAACGTAATGCCTCTACATTACTGATATTCAGCTGTGTACTGAGATGCACTTCCTGCCCTATCTGGCGTGCATAACTCATCACAGCCACATCGGCTGCTATGACAGCTGATATGCCAGCTTCCTTAGCTGCATCCACAATGGTGCGCATCAGTGGAATATCGTGATCGTAAATAATCGTATTCACCGTGAGATAACTCTTCATACCGTGTTCATCACACGTCCGTGCTATCTCTTTCAAATCATCAATGGTAAACGTATTGGCCGAACGGGCCCGCATATTCAGGTTCTCAATGCCGAAATAAATAGAATCCGCCCCTGCCTGTATAGCTGCTGCCAGCGACTCTCGTGAGCCCACCGGAGCCATAATTTCAAAATCCTTGATTGTAAGACTCATATAGTTAAACGACTAATTTGATACAAAGATAGGGTTTTTTGGTTATTTTTGCAGCGAAAAAAACATTTATTCCATTTTAAGACATGAAGATAGCCCACATAGACTTAGGACCTCATCCCATACTTCTGGCCCCGATGGAGGACGTTACCGACCCAGCCTTCCGACTGATGTGCAAACGCTTTGGCGCCGACATGGTGTATACCGAATTTGTATCGGCCGATGCTTTGATTCGCTCTGTAAGCAAAACCGAACAGAAATTGAACATCAGCGATGAAGAACGTCCGGTGGCTATCCAGATATACGGACGCGACACAGCAACCATGGTAGAAGCAGCCCGCATTGTAGAGCAAGCCCGTCCGGATATACTCGACATCAACTTCGGGTGCCCTGTGAAGCGCGTGGCCGGAAAAGGAGCAGGAGCCGGCATGCTGCAGAATATTCCGCTGATGCTAGAGATTACCCGTGCCGTGGTAGAAGCCGTAAAAATACCCGTTACAGTAAAAACACGCCTGGGATGGGATGCCAACAGCAAAATTATCCCTACTCTGGCCGAACAACTGCAAGATTGCGGCATCAGTGCCCTGACTATTCATGGACGTACGCGAGCTCAGATGTACACCGGTGAAGCCGACTGGACGCTGATAGGAGAAGTGAAAAACAATCCACGCATACACATTCCTATCATTGGCAACGGTGACATCACTACACCACAACGCGCTAAAGAATGCTTCGACCGCTATGGAGTAGATGCCATCATGATAGGCCGCGCCAGTTTCGGACGCCCCTGGATATTCAAAGAGGTGAAACATTACCTGGAAACCGGAGAAGAGCTGCCCCCACTCAGTGCCCAATGGTGCATGGAGGTGCTTCGCCAAGAAGTGGAAGACAGCGTGAATCTGCTTGATGAAAGAAGGGGGATTCTACACGTACGCCGACATTTGGCAGCCAGCCCACTATTCAAAGGTATCCCCAACTTCCGCGATACCCGCATCGCCATGCTGCGCGCTGAAACCAAGGAAGAACTGTATGGAATATTTCAGGAAATTGAAAGCAAGTATTTTTGAAACAACATTGAAGGTTTCACCATAAACACACTGATTATCAATGCATGAAAGGTGAAAGGTGAAAGATAGAGATGCAAGAAAAAGTAGATAAACCATCAAGAATCCCAATGTACAAGATACGAGATGGAAGCTACTGGATACAGAACATCAAACATTGGATATGAAATAAAAACCTATGGAATTAACAGTGTTAAAGCTGGACTTTAGAAAGTTCTACTTATTGTAGAATTTTCTAAAGTCCAGTGTTTTTGACGTCCAATAGTAGTCTGTCATAATTTTAACATATCACCTTTCATCATGTAATATACAAACACTAAAACACACACTTTTCCCCTTCTTTTTAACAATGGTAATGAACCTCCCCCACAACTGTCCTTCAAATCACAAGTGAAGTTCTCATACCCTTACGTTTAATATTCAAAAAATATATTTTCATTATAATTTATCACATAAGTAACACACTTTACAATATATATTCATATATTTGAGGCATATTCATTACAAATACAAGATACAGCCTCAACAGTAAGCCCCCCTTCCTTCATATTTATACCCACAAGGCTGCATGAAATCATTATTTATCCCTACCTTTGCAGATATAAATAATGTATGAACAATATGATGAATTGGAACACCCTGCTTTCTGCCAAACGATTCGGTCTGGAAGAATTTCACGAAGAACGCCATGAAAACCGATCTGAATTTCAGCGCGATTATGACCGACTGATTTTTTCAGCTCCGTTCCGCCGTTTGCAAAGCAAAACACAAGTGTTTCCACTTCCGGGAAGCATCTTTGTACATAACCGACTGACACACAGCCTGGAGGTATCTTGCGTGGGGCGCTCGCTAGGCAACGATTTAGCAAAAGCTATCCTAAGCAGACAGCCGGAGCTGGCCGAGTCTTACCTACCCGAAATAGGAGCCATTGTATCGGCCGCCTGCCTGGCACACGACCTGGGGAACCCTCCCTTCGGCCATTCGGGCGAACGGGCCATCTCTACCTTCTTCTCGGAAGGAAAGGGACAATCGCTCAAAGAAAAACTGACTGCCAGCCAATGGGAAGACCTGACACACTTTGAGGGAAATGCCAATGCTTTCCGACTGTTAACCCACCAATTTGAAGGACGACGGAAAGGGGGCTTCGTACTGACCTACCCCACCCTGGCCAGCATCGTGAAGTATCCATATGCCTCCAGTCTGGCTGGCAATAAATCCAAATTTGGCTTCTTCACCACTGAAGAAGAGAGTTTCCGAAGAGTGGCCGATGAACTGGGGATGATAAAGCTACAAGATAATCCACTGAAGTATGCCCGCCATCCGCTGGTGTATCTGGTAGAAGCTGCCGATGATATCTGTTACCAGATGATGGACTTAGAAGACGCCCATAAACTAAAGATTCTCAGTACGGAAGAAACCAAAGAACTGCTACTGGCTTATTTCTCGGACGAGAAAAAGGCACACCGCCTACAGACACTGAAACTGGTGACTGACGTGAACGAGCAAATAGCCTATCTGCGCTCTTGCGTCATCGGACTGCTCATCAGCGAGTGTACCCAGGCTTTCATGAATCATGAAGCGGAAATTCTAAACGGCACCTTTGAAGGAAGCCTCATCAAAGGCATCTCGCCCCTGCCAGCCAAAGCCTATAAGCACTCATCCGACGTGTCGTTCCAAAAAATTTATTGCTCGCGCGACGTATTAGACAACGAACTGGCCGGATTCCGCATCATTTCCACTCTGCTGGATTTAATGATAGAGGCGGTAAGCTCGCCCGAAAAAGTGTATTCCCAACTGCTCATTAACCGAGTTTCTAGCCAGTATAACATACGGGCACACTCTTTCTATGAACGCATACAAGCCGTATTGGACTATATTTCCGGCATGACCGATGTCTTTGCCCTAGACCTCTACCGCAAAATAAAGGGGAACAGCCTGCCGGCAGTATAATAAAGGATGGGAGATTTGACAATTTGACAGACTATAAAAGAAAAATAACGATAATAAAGGAAGTATAATCCACATAAATATTCCATGAAATATATTTTGTTTTCAAAATGATAGTAGCTATCTTTGTTCTTAAAGAAAGTCTAAACTTAAAAACTTACTATTATGGAAACAAAAGAGAATGAAGCTACCCGCGTGGAAAGCGATTTGCTGGGCGCACGCGAAATCCCGGCAAGTGCCTTATATGGTGTACAAACCCTGAGAGGCATCGAAAACTTCCCCATCAGCAAATTCCACCTCAATGAATATCCGCTCTTTATCAACGGACTGGCCATCACTAAAATGGCTGCAGCCAAAGCCAATCGCGAATTGGAATTACTAACCGAAGAGCAGGCTCATGCCATCGTTACAGCCTGCCAGGAAATACTGGACGGACAACATCATGAACAGTTTCCCGTAGATATGATTCAAGGAGGAGCGGGTACCACTACCAACATGAATGCCAACGAAGTAATAGCCAACCGGGCCCTGGAACTGATGGGACACCAACGAGGCGAATACCAATATTGCTCACCCAATGACCATGTGAACTGTGCACAATCCACCAACGACGCTTATCCCACAGCTATCCACATCGGACTGTACTATTCTCACCTGCACCTGCTGCCACACCTGCAGGCACTGATTGATGCTTTCAACCATAAAGGAGATGCCTTTGCCCACATCATCAAGATGGGACGTACACAGTTGGAAGATGCCGTACCGATGACGCTGGGACAAACTTTCCACGGATTTGCCAGCATCTTAAAAGACGAAATCAAACATCTGAATGAAGCAGCCGAAGACTTCCTGACTATCAACATGGGTGCTACTGCCATCGGTACAGGTATTTGCGCCGAACCGGGTTATGCCGAAAAATGTGTAGCAGCTTTGGGAGAAATTACCCATCTGCCATTCCGCCTGTCGGGCGACTTGGTAGGAGCTACCTCAGACACTTCCTGCATGGTAGGCTATGCCTCTGCCTTGAAACGCATCGCCGTGAAACTGAACAAGATTTGCAATGACCTGCGCCTGCTGGCCAGTGGTCCGCGATGCGGATTGGGTGAATTCAACCTGCCAGCCATGCAACCGGGCTCTTCTATCATGCCGGGTAAGGTGAATCCAGTAATCCCCGAAGTGATGAACCAGATTTGCTACAAGGTAATAGGTAACGAACTATGTGTCACCATGGCCGGCGAAGCGGCTCAAATGGAGCTAAATGCTATGGAGCCCGTCATGGCTCAATGCTGTTTTGAAAGTATCGACCTGATGATTAACGGCATGGATACCCTGCGCACCCGCTGCGTGGAAGGCATCGTGGCCAACGAAGAACATTGCAAGGAAAATGTACACAACAGCATCGGCGTGGTTACTGCCTTAAATCCGGTTATCGGCTACAAGAACTCTACCAAGATAGCCAAGGAAGCACTCGAAACCGGCCGCAGTGTCTATGAATTGGTATTAGAACACGGTATCTTAAGCAAAGAGGATTTGGATACTATCCTTAGCCCGGAAAACATGATTCACCCGGTGAAACTGGATATCCACCCCAAGAAATAAGATACTGATACAGGTACTGACAAAACAAAGCCCCCAGCAAACATTTGCTGAGGGCTTTGTTCATACTTGTAAGATGTTTATCCCTATATTATTTACTGGGATAAAATACCTTATTGGCACCGGAGGTAAATTTACAGGCTTCCGGGTCGTGCTCCACAAAAGATTCGATGTGACGGATGCGCTTCTCTGCCAGAATCTCATCGACCGCTATCAAGATGCCGGTTTCTTCCACATCACCGAAGCCATAGTTGATAGCTGTACCAAACATGCGCATCGTGGGACTAAGGCTCATATAGGCATTTACCAGCGGCGGTATATTATAGCCCACCTTGCGAATCTCGCTGTTCAGAATCTTATAGTCTTCCTTGAAAGAATCCTTATTGAAGATAGCCGCCAGCTCTTTGTCATCTGTTTCCAGCTGCAAAGGCTTCATCGGTGTAATGAGGTTCTCCTTATCGCCGAAATGCTTACGCAGAAAATACAGAATCTTGTCCCTACTTTGGCGATGATAGTTGGGATACATGGTTACTTTACCAAAGAAATACTTCACATTGGGCATAATCACGGTCAAAGCACCTAGACCATCCCACAGATTATCTAAAGCAAAAAGCCCCTTGCTGCCGGCACGGGTAGACTGATATTCCAATGTAACGAATGAACGTCCCAACTCAATGGTAGTAGGCAGATACTCCTTCAAAAATTTCTCCGAAAAGTTAAACATATGCGAAGTGGCCAATATCGGTGCGCCCTGTTCATCAAATCTTACATCCGTACCTAAAATGTAACGATAGCCTCCCAGAATTTCTTCGGCTTCAGGATCCCATACTATCAACTGTTTATAAGGATTCTCCATGATATCATATTCATCGATATCCATGGATAATCCGGTACCTCCACCGGCTGCGCGAAAAGCTATTTCACGCAAGCGACCAATCTCCTTCATAGTGTTTGGAGAATCTTGAGCTGTAATGATATAAATCTGATTATTGCTCTTATTGGTCATACGCAGACGCTTTTCCTCGGTCAGCTCTGCTTTCAGCAAATCCTTACTTATAGGTTTAATGATATCTTCCATACTTCTTATATCAAGACCGACCCCTAAAAAGGGTCTCTCTCTTTTCAGTTACTTAATTGTTTAATTTATATACAATTTCCTTTACATACTGCGCCCATTGAATCGGTGTCCTAGACTTATCGAACGTTTGCCAGGGAATAGGTTTACCAATGGTTATGGTAAAGGTTTTATGCCGGTTCTTCAACATTTCATCGGCCAAATAGAGCATCGCAATATTAAACTTGATACCCAAAAATTTACAGACATTGGCCAGATTATAGAAAAAGTTGGAATTCCGCCCTTCAAAATGAATGGGAACCACATTGCGCTGTGCCTCCACACTCTTGGTGATGAACGTCTTCTTCCATTCCAAATCCTGAATAACCCCGTTTTGCCTGCGCGAACAGAGCCCTGCCGGAAACATGATAAGCTGGTTATCGGAAGCAAAACCTGCCTCTACCAAACGCGGAAAGTCCTTGGCTTGTTTGCCGGTTTTGTTGATAGGAATACACAAAGGAGCCAATCCGTGAAGATTCATCAGCAAATCATTGACCAAATACTTCACTTTCCCCTGATACTGGGTGCCCAGTACATAACCCAGGGCTACTCCATCTTGTCCGCCCAAAGGATGGTTGGAAACAAACGTGCAAAGCCCATCGGAAGGAAGATTTTCCGCTCCCCTCACCACAATCTTTGCATCCAGAAATTCCAGACAAGCCTTCAGGAAATCCACTCCCACTTTATCTTTCGACTCACGCAAAAAGACATTCAGTTCATCCTGATGAACGATACGTTTCAAATAAGAAACGATAAACTTGGGAATATACTTCACATGCTTCGGAGCTTTCTCCCGAAGTATCTTATCTATATCGATTAAAAATAAAGAGTCGTCAGCCATACTTCTGTACGATGAAATAATGGCACAAAATTAATTCATCTTTTTAATTAATCGCAAAAAAATGAAAGAAAACTGCTCAAATACAAGACAAAAAGCATCTCTTCGACCCTACACACCTGTCTTACGGAGCAAAACTTCTCTTCCTCTGCATCCATCATCAACAACCTGTTGATAACTTCTTGTCAAGATTTTGATTAAAACATAGTGAGGATTTCTAGGGAATTGTGTAATTTTACCGACTCTTTATATAATAAGGTAGAAATAGAAAAATGACTGAACCATACACCTATCATATCCCAGTACTCCTGAAGCCTGCTGTAGATGGCATGAACATCCATCCGCAAGGTATCTATGCCGACATGACCTTTGGCGGAGGAGGCCATTCACGTGAAATCCTTTCACGCCTGGAAGATGGCGGAAGACTGCTTGGTTTTGACCAAGATGAGGATGCAGAACGTAACATCATGCCCGATCCCCACTTCACCTTTGTACGTAGCAATTTCCGCTATCTGCACAACTTTCTGCGCTATCATGGTGTAGACCAACTAGACGGCATTCTGGCCGACTTGGGGGTATCGTCTCACCACTTCGACGACAGCGAACGGGGGTTCTCCTTCCGGTTCGACGGCGCATTGGATATGCGCATGAACAAAAGAGCAGGAATGACTGCTGCCGACATTGTGAACAATTACGATGAAGAGCGGCTGGCCAATCTTTTCTACCTGTATGGTGAACTGAAAAACAGCCGCAAACTGGCAGCCACGCTCGTCAAGGCTCGAAGCAAACAGCCCATCGGCACTATCGGAGAATTCTTAGAAGTGGTGAAGCCGCTGTTTGGCCGTGAACGCGAAAAGAAAGAACTAGCCAAAGTGTTTCAGGCACTGCGCATAGAGGTAAATCAAGAGATGGAAGCACTGAAAGAGATGCTGCAGGCAGCTGCCGAAGCATTAAAGCCTGGCGGAAGACTGGTAGTGATTACCTACCATTCACTGGAAGACCGCATGGTGAAGAATATGATGAAAACCGGAAATGTGGAGGGAAAAGCCGAGAAAGATTTCTTCGGAAATATACAGACTCCCTTCAGGCTAGTGAACAATAAGGTTATCGTACCCGATGAGGATGAAATAGCCCGCAACCCCCGTTCACGGAGTGCCAAATTACGCATAGCTGAAAAAATAGAACCCTCTAAATAATAACCAGACAAGGCAATGAACGAGATACCTCCTAAAGAAGACAGACAGAAACGACGCACCAAATGGAAGAGCATCATCGGAGGTGATATCTTGGCTGCTGATTTCTTCCAACGTCAGACCAAGCTCTTGGTGCTTATCATGCTGCTGGTAATCTTCTACATACATAACCGGTATGCAGCCCAACAACAGCTGATAGAACTGGATAGACTGAAAAAAGAACTGACCGACATCAAATACGATGCCTTGACACGCAGTTCGGAACTGATGGAGCGAAGTCGACAATCGCGCATCGAAGAGTATATCTCTTCGCAAGAGAGCGATTTGCAAACAGCTACCAACCCTCCGTACTTAATAGAAGACTAACAAGATGACCGTAAATAAAAAAAACATAATGACCCGCTATTTCTTCGTGGTGCTACTCATGAGCCTCATGGGGATAGCTATTGTGGTACAAGCTGCCATCATCATGTTTGCAGAAAGGTCGTACTGGCAGGAAGTGGCCGACCGCTTCGTGCGCGAAAATGTAATCGTAAAACCCAACCGAGGAAATATCCTTTCTGCCGATGGCAAACTGATGGCTAGTTCACTGCCTGAGTACCGCATCTATATGGACTTCAAGGCCGGAGGTGAGAAGAAAGATACCATGCTGATGAACCACCTCGGTGAAATCTGCCAAGGGTTGCATAAAATCTTCCCCGACCGCAGTGCGGCAGAATTCAAGCGCCACTTACTGAAAGGGCGCAAACGGGGCAGCCGGAACTATCTGATTTATCCGAAACGCATCTCATACATCCAGTATAAAGAGGCGAAACGACTGCCCGTGTTCAGTCTGAACAAATACAAAGGTGGATTTCACGAGCAAATCTACAATCAGCGGAAAAAGCCCTTCGGTTCTTTGGCTGCCCGTACATTGGGAGATTTGTATGCTGATACTGCCAAAGGAGCCAAAAATGGCATAGAGTTGGCTTTCGACACCCTGCTGCGCGGGCGTGATGGAATCACCCACCGGCAGAAAGTGATGAACCGATACCTGAACATCGTAGATGTACAGCCCATAGACGGGTGTGACATCATCTCTACCATCGACGTAGACATGCAGGATATCTGTGAAAAAGCTTTGGTAGACAAACTGAAAGAACTGAATGCCAGTGTAGGAGTAGCCGTACTGATGGAAGTGAAAACAGGCGAAGTAAAGGCCATTGTCAACATGATGAGAGCAGGTGACGGAAATTACTACGAAATGCGCAACAATGCCATCAGCGACATGCTGGAGCCCGGATCGACTTTCAAGACTGCCTCTATTATGGTGGCATTGGAAGATGGTAAAATTACACCCGATACAGAAGTGGACACCGGAAACGGTATCATGAATATGTATGGCAGCAAGATGAAAGACCATAACTGGCACCGAGGCGGGTATGGAAAAATCAATGTGACACGTATACTAGAAGTATCATCGAACATAGGGGTATCGTCTTTGATAGACAAATACTATCATAACGACCCGCAAAGCTATGTGAACGGACTGAAAAGGATGAGCCTGGATGAAACGTTGCATCTGCAGATTCCTGGTGAAGGAAAACCCAACATCAAGGGTCCCAAAGAACGCTACTTTGCCAAGACTACCCTGCCTTGGATGAGTATAGGGTATGAAACTCAAGTGCCACCTATCAATACGCTGACGTTCTACAACGCTATAGCCAACAACGGCGTAATGGTACGGCCTAAATTTGTGAAAGCAGTAGTCAAGGATGGAGAAGTGGTTCGAGAATTTCCTACAGAAGTTATCAATGCCAAAATCTGTTCGGACAAAACACTGACTCAAATCAGAGACATACTAGAGAAGGTAGTATCGCAAGGCTTGGCCAAACCGGCAGGAAGCAAACAGTTTTCGGTATCGGGAAAGACCGGCACTGCACAAATATCGCAAGGGGCAGCCGGCTACAAGACCGGGCGTACACAATACCTGGTAAGTTTCTGCGGATACTTCCCCTCGGAGGCTCCCCAATACAGTTGCATCGTAGCCATACAGAAATCCGGTCTGCCAGCATCGGGTGGACTGATGGCAGGAAGCGTGTTCAGCAAAATAGCTGAACGAGTGTATGCCCGTAACCTGCACTTCAATCTGAGTCATGCCATAGACAGCACATCGTGCGTCATACCTCAGGTAAAAGCCGGCCATCTGGAAGAAGCCGACTACGTGTTGCAGGCATTAGAGGTGCCCGTAAGAAAAGAATTAAAGAACGAAGAAACCGACCGTACATGGGGATATGCCCAAGCATCGGCTTCGGAAGTGGTGCTGCAGCAACGCGAAACGCAAGAGAACCTAGTTCCTGCCTTAGTAGGAATGGGAGCCAAAGATGCAGTTTTCCTACTGGAAAGCAAAGGCTTGCGAGTCAGACTGAATGGAGTAGGACGAGTGAAACGTCAATCCATTGCCGCAGGTAGCCGGCTGAGGAAAGGACAAACCGTGCTGCTGACACTGACCAATAAATAATAGATGATTATAATATAATAAGGTATAGAGAAGAATGAAACTCATCGATTTACTGAAAACCATATCCAATGCCCAGATTATCGGAAACACCGATCTGGAAATCTCCGGCATACAGATTGATTCTAGAAAAATAGAATCCGGAAATCTGTTCATGGCCATGCGAGGTACGGCAACCGACGGACATGCTTACATCCCGGCAGCCGTGGAAAAAGGAGCTGTAGCCATACTTTGTGAAGAAGTACCGCAACATGCTCCTGATGCTACCTACATTGTGGTGCCCGATAGTGAAGAAGCTACCGGACGGATAGCCACGCTGTACTATGGAGACCCCACTTCCCAAATAGAATTGGTGGGAGTAACCGGTACCAACGGAAAAACCACTATTGCCACATTACTCTATCAGCTGTTCCGTCGTTTTGGTTACAAGGTGGGATTGATTTCTACCGTATGTAATTACGTCGATGACAAACCGATACCTACCAGCCACACCACTCCCGATCCCATTACGCTGAACCAACTGCTGGGCGAAATGGCCGATAGTGGATGTAAGTATGTATTTATGGAAGTAAGTTCGCATGCCGTAGCTCAACGCCGTATCAGCGGACTGAAGTTTGCCGGAGGCATCTTCACTAATCTGACTCGTGACCATCTGGATTATCACAAGACCGTAGAAAATTATCTGAAAGCCAAAAAGAGATTCTTCGACGATCTGCCTAAATCGGCTTTCAGCCTGACCAATCTGGACGATAAAAACGGACTGGTAATGACACAAAATACACATTCTTCTGTTCATACCTACTCCTTACGCAGCCTGGCCGATTTTAAAGGCAAGGTACTGGAATCTCACTTTGAAGGTATGCTGCTGGATTTCAACAACCATGAACTAGCCGTTCCTTTCATCGGACGATTCAATGCCAGCAACCTGCTGGCCGTATTTGGCGCAGCAGTACTCTTGGGCAAAAAAGAAGAAGATGTATTAATAGCACTCAGCACTCTGCATCCCGTAGCCGGCCGCTTCGAAGCCATCCGTTCAAAAGAAGGATATACAGCCATCGTGGACTATGCCCATACGCCAGATGCATTGGTCAATGTGCTTAATGCCATACACGACGTACTGGAAGGCAGAGGAAAAGTTATCACGGTAGTAGGAGCCGGAGGTAACCGCGACAAAGGGAAACGCCCCATCATGGCCAAAGAAGCAGTTAACCAAAGCGACCGGGTAATTATCACTTCGGATAATCCTCGGTTCGAAGAGCCGCAAGACATCATCAATGACATGATGGCAGGACTCGACAAGGAAGACTTGAAAAAGGTGCTCTGCATAGCAGACCGCCGGGAAGCCATCCGTACCGCCTGTATGCTGGCTCAGCAGGGAGATGTGATTCTAGTAGCGGGTAAGGGACATGAAAACTATCAAGAAATCAAAGGGGTGAAACACCACTTCGATGATAAAGAAGAAATCATGAGAGCAGCCTGTAACTGACGTGAACCGATGAACATATATCATCTAACGAACATTATATAATACAAATCAGAAAAAGAAATGTTATACTATTTATTTCAATGGCTTGACCGATACGATTTTCCCGGAGCAGGAATGTTTGGCTACACTTCATTCCGTGCTTTAATGGCTGTGATCCTAGCTTTGCTCATTTCCAGCATCTGGGGAGATAAATTCATCAACCTGCTGAAAAGAAAACAAATTACCGAAACGCAACGCGATGCCTCCATCGACCCGTTCGGAGTAAACAAGACTGGCGTACCCAGCATGGGAGGAGTCATTATTATCTTTGCCACTCTCATCCCTTGTCTGCTCTTGGGAAAACTGGAAAATGTCTACATGATTCTGATGCTGATTACCACCCTCTGGCTGGGAAGCTTGGGATTTGCAGACGACTATATCAAAATTTTTAAAAAAGACAAAGAGGGACTGCATGGAAAATTCAAGATTATCGGACAGGTAGGATTGGGACTCATCGTGGGACTCACCCTATATTTCAGCCCGCAGGTAGTTATCCGCGAAAACATCGAAGTAGAGAAGCCCGATGGACAAATCGAGGTAGTACATGCTGCGAAGGAAATCAAGGCTACACAAACCACCATCCCTTTCTTTAAAAGCAATAACTTGGACTATGCCGACCTGATGAAATGGACGGGAGACTATGCTCAAAGTGCCGGATGGATAGTTTTCGTCATTGTCACCATCTTCGTGGTGACAGCTGTATCCAACGGAGCCAACCTCAACGACGGAATGGATGGCATGGCTGCCGGCAATTCTGCCATTATCGGAGCCACGCTGGGCATATTGGCCTATGTATCCAGCCATATAGAATATGCAGGCTACTTGAATATCATGTATATTCCAGGGTCTGAAGAACTGGTTATCTTTATCTGTGCCTTCATCGGAGCTTTAATAGGCTTTCTGTGGTACAATGCCTATCCGGCACAAGTGTTTATGGGCGATACCGGCAGTCTTACCATAGGAGGAATCATCGCAGTGTTTGCCATCATCATCCACAAGGAATTGCTGATTCCTATCTTATGCGGTATCTTCCTGGTGGAGAATCTATCGGTCATCCTACAGCGTGTGTATTATAAAGCCGGAAAACGGAAAGGAGTGAAACAGCGTCTGTTTAAACGAACCCCTATTCACGATCATTTCCGTACCGGAATGAACCTGATAGAACCCGGATGCAGTGTGGTATTTCAGAAGCCGGACCGCTTGTTTCACGAATCGAAAATCACCGTTCGGTTCTGGATAGTAACCATCGTATTGGCAGCCATTACCATCATTACGCTGAAAATACGATAAAAACAGCTATTATTTTAGTAAACCATAAAACTAACCATAAAAAGATCAGGAGCTATCCTCTTGACCTCAACATATTAATCACTAAAAAGACGTGAATAAGAGAATTGTTATTTTAGGAGCAGGTGAGAGCGGAGCGGGAGCGGCCGTTCTTGCTAAAACAAAAGGACTGGACACGTTCGTTTCAGACATGTCAGCCATCAAAGACAAGTACAAGGAGCAGTTGGACAGCTATGGTATCTGTTGGGAAGAAGGACATCACACCGAAGAACTCATTCTCAACGCTGATGAAGTAGTGAAAAGCCCGGGTATACCGAACGATGCACCCATCATTCTGAAACTCAAGCAACGGAACATTCCTGTCATCTCCGAAATAGAATTCGCTGGGCGATACACCAATGCCACCATGGTGTGTATCACCGGGTCAAATGGCAAGACCACCACGACTTCGCTCATCTACCACATCTTCCAAAGTGCCGGACTGAATGTGGGTCTGGCGGGCAATATCGGCAAGAGTCTGGCGCTGCAAGTAGCCACTGAGAAACATGATTACTACATCATCGAACTCAGTTCTTTCCAATTGGACAATATGTATAATTTCCGCGCCAACATCGCCGTACTGATGAATATTACCCCCGACCATTTGGACCGGTATGACCACTGCATGCAGCATTACGTAGATGCCAAGTTTAGAATTACGCAAAACCAGACATCGGACGACGCATTTATCTTTTGGAATGACGACCCCATCATCCGCAAAGAACTGGCCAAGTATGGACTAAAGGCTCATCTCTATCCATTTGCAGCAGTAAAAGAAGAAGGAGCCATAGCCTACGTAGAAGACGGAGAAGTAAAAATAAATGAGCCGATTGCTTTCAATATGGAGCAAGAAAAGTTATCTTTGCAAGGAACGCATAACTTGTACAACTCATTGGCAGCCGGTATATCGGCCAACTTGGCTGGTATCCGAAAAGATGACATCCGAAAGGCTCTGTCCGACTTCAAGGGAGTGGAACACCGATTGGAAAAGGTATGCGATGTGGGTGGAGTACATTTCATCAATGACTCCAAAGCTACCAATGTGAATTCTTGCTGGTACGCCCTACAAAGCATGACTACCAAAACAGTACTTATCCTGGGAGGAAAAGATAAGGGAAACGACTATACAGAAATAGAAGAACTGGTGCGCGAAAAATGTTCAGCACTAGTATATCTGGGGCTGCATAATGAAAAGCTACATGCCTTCTTCGACCGGTTGGGATTACCAGTGGCTGATATACAGACAGGCATGAAAGATGCAGTAGAAGCGGCTTACCGATTGGCTCAAAAAGGAGAAACAGTACTGCTGAGCCCCTGTTGTGCCAGCTTTGATCTCTTTACGAGCTACGAAGACCGGGGTGACCAATTCAAGGCTTGCGTAAGAGATTTATAATAATACTAACCGTTAAAAACGAGCGTATAGTGGATCTGCTAAAGAACATATTTAAAGGAGACAAAATCATCTGGATTATCTTTCTGATGCTTTGTCTTATCTCCATCATTGAAGTGTTCAGTGCTGCCAGCACACTGACCTACAAAAGTGGCGACCACTGGGCACCTATCACCCAACACAGTATCTTTCTGATGGTAGGCACAGTGATTGTAGTGGTGTTCCACAATATCCAATACAAATGGTTCCAGGTACTGCCAGTCTTTCTTCTACCCATTTCCGTGGTATTGTTGATACTGGTTATGATGATGGAGCGTATTAATGGAGCTGCCCGCTGGATGACTTTTATGGGGGTGCAGTTTCAGCCTTCAGAGATAGCTAAAATGGCAGTCATCATCGTAACGGCTTTTATCTTATCCAAAGGACAAACGGAAGAAGGAGCCAATCCGAAAGCTTTCAAGCGGATACTGATAATCTGCAGCGGCATTTGCCTGCTGATTGCACCGGAAAACCTCTCTACGGCTGCCCTGCTATTCGGAGTAGTGATGCTGATGATGTACATAGGCAGAGTACCCATGCGTAAACTGCTGATGCTTCTAGGAGCACTCTCTGGCATAGTAATCGTGGCTGCCGCCTTCTTACTGGCCACTAAGAACAGTGATATCCCCTTCTTTCACCGGTTTGATACGTGGCGTGCCCGCATCGAACGGTTTACAACGGATGAACGGGTACCGGCAGCAAAGTTCGATATAGACAAAGATGCTCAGATAGCCCATGCCCGCATTGCTGTGGCGAAAAGCCACATCATAGGAAAAGGTCCCGGAAATTCAGTACAAAGAGATTTCTTGAGCCAGGCATTCTCAGACTTTATCTTTGCCATTATCATCGAAGAGTTGGGATTGGTAGGAGGCGCCATCGTAGTCTTTCTGTACATATGCCTACTAATCAGAGTAGGAAGAATCGCTAAGAAATGCGACCGTTCTTTCCCTGCTTTCCTGATTATCGGCATTGCCCTGCTGCTGGTATCGCAAGCTATCTTTAATATGATGGTTGCTGTAGGATTGGCTCCGGTAACCGGACAGCCACTGCCTCTCATCAGTAAAGGAGGAACCTCTACATTGGTAAACTGCGTATATATCGGAATCATACTCAGTGTAAGCCGCTATACAGCTCAATTAGAAGAAATGCAGTCGCTACAGAATGAAGCGGGACTGTCTGCACCCCTGCTCCTGACTACAGAAGCAAGATTGTCTGACAACAGCCAGGCACAAAGCGGAGCAGAGCCTACGGCTCAAATTCTCAACAATGACGATAAGTTTGAATAACTAAGAATACAACTGAAATGAGTAAGACAGATAATCATACATCCACCCATTCGCTGCACAATAACCCGTTGCGCATCATCGTAAGCGGGGGAGGCACCGGAGGACATATATTCCCGGCTGTATCCATAGCCAACGCTATCCGGGAACTTCGGCCGGAAGCGGAAATCCTTTTTGTAGGAGCCGAAGGCAGAATGGAAATGCAACGGGTACCAGAGGCAGGCTACAAGATAATAGGCCTTCCTGTGGCAGGATTCGACCGCAAACACTTGTGGAAGAATTTCAGCGTAGTGGCCAAGCTAATCTACAGTCAATGGAAAGCCCGCAAGATTATACGCGAATTCAAGCCGCAAGTAGCGGTAGGCGTAGGCGGATATGCCAGTGGCCCCACCTTGAAGACAGCAGGCATGATGGGGGTACCTACGCTGATTCAGGAACAAAATTCTTATGCCGGAGTCACCAATAAACTACTGGCTCAGAAAGCCCGCAAAATATGTGTAGCCTACGAGGGAATGGAAAAATTCTTTCCGGCCGAAAAAATCATCCTGACGGGTAATCCGGTACGCCAGAATCTGCTGAATGATGCCGTGAGTCGCGAAGAAAGTATGGCACACTTCCAGCTAGACCCAGCTAAAAAAACCATCCTCATTTTAGGAGGGAGCTTGGGAGCACGTACCTTGAACCAAACTGTGGCAGGGGCACTGGACACGATCCGCAATCATCCGGAAATACAGTTTATCTGGCAGACCGGAAAGATTTACATTGAACAGATGAGAACGCTTATCCAGCAGTTTACAGGCGAAACCATATGCAACGGTCATGTACCTTCTTTACCCAATCTGTATGTAAACGACTTCATCAAAGATATGGCCAAGGCTTATGCTGCAGCCGACCTGGTTATTTCCAGAGCCGGTGCAGGGTCTATTTCGGAATTCTGCCTGCTGCAGAAACCTGTGATTCTGGTACCCTCGCCCAACGTAGCAGAAGATCACCAGACCAAGAATGCTCTGGCACTGGTAGAAAAAGGAGCAGCCATTTACATAAAAGATACCGAAGCGCAGGATAAACTGATACCTGCCGCTATGGAGGTAATCCATAACGACCAGACCCTGCAAGCATTAAGCAAGCATATTGCTCTATTGGCTCTGCCCAACGCAGCCGTTACCATAGCAAAAGAAGTATTGAAACTAGTAACTGAAAAATGAACAACAATCTTATGAATCTAAATAAAGTACAGGCCGTTTACTTTGTCGGTGCAGGTGGTATCGGCATGAGTGCCCTCATACGCTACTTCCTGGCCAATGGCAAAACTGTAGCTGGCTATGACCGCACCCCCAGTGCCTTGACAGAACAGCTGATAAAGGAAGGGGCACAGATACACTACGAAGAGAACGTTGCACTGATACCTGAATCATGCCGCCAACCCGAAACTACACTGGTGGTCTATACACCGGCCGTTCCTGAAACACATGCCGAATTGGTATATTTCCACCAGCAAGACTTTGAAATACATAAGCGTGCGCAGGTGCTGGGCATGATTACCCGACACAGCAAAGGACTTTGTGTGGCAGGTACTCATGGTAAAACCACCACCAGCACCATGCTGGCCCACCTACTGCAACAATCGCATGTAGGATGTACTGCTTTCCTAGGAGGTATTTCCAAAAATTATCACACAAATTTACTGCTCTCTTCAGAGAGCCCGTACACTGTAATAGAGGCCGACGAATTTGACCGTTCGTTCCACTGGCTTTCTCCCTGGATGAGTGCAATCACTGCTACAGACCCTGACCATCTGGACATCTATGGCACTAAGGAAGCCTATCTGGAGAGTTTCCGCCATTACAGTTCATTAATTCAGCCTGGAGGTGCCCTTCTTCTGCACACTGGACTGGAAATGCAGCCCGATGTACAGGAAGGCGTACGTATCTATACCTATTCCCGGCATGAAGGAGACTTTCATGCCGAAAATATCCGCATAGGAAACGGAGAAATCTATATGGACTTTATAGCCCCCAACACTCGCATCTGCAATATACAGTTAGGTGTGCCCGTAAGTATCAATATAGACAATGGAATAGCAGCCATGGCCCTGGCACATCTTAGCGGTGCTACGGATGAAGAAATCAAGAAAGGAATGGCCAGTTTCAGCGGAGTGGATCGCCGTTTCGACTTCAAATTAAAAGACAACCGGCATGTACTGTTGAGCGACTATGCCCATCATCCGGCCGAAGTAGCACAAAGCATCCGCTCTATCCGGGAGTTATATCAAGGGCGAAAGATTACTGCAATCTTTCAGCCTCACCTCTATACCCGTACACGAGACTTCTATCAAGAATTTGCCGAAAGCCTCTCGCTGGCCGATGAAGTGGTACTTACAGAGATTTATCCTGCCCGTGAAGAGCCTATTCCCGGAGTGGACAGCCAACTCATCTACCAGTCACTAAGACCCGGTATGGAGAAACATCTCTGCCCTAAAGCAAATATCCTCACCTTCCTTCGACAACAAAAGGATAATCTGGATATAGTAATCGTGCTGGGGGCAGGCGACTTGGAAAGCCAGGCCGATGCTATGGCCCAACTATTATGTGAGAAATAATCATCATTAATCGCTAAATTATGCTGAAACGAATCCTGCTTTCTATCGTTCTGGTGCTTATCACGGCCTACCTCGTGGTAGCCATTACCACCTTCAGCCAAAGGCCGCAAGGCGAAGTATGCCCAGCCTTGGAACTGGTTATCAAAGATTCGGTATATGCCGGATTCATTACCCAGAAAGAGGCTGTAGATATGCTGAAAAAGAAAGGCATAGACCCGATAGGAAAAGAGTGGGAGCGCATACATACACGCACGCTGGAACGGGAGTTGGCCAAACATCCCCTCATAAATGACGTGGAGTGCTACCGCACACCTAGTGGTAAATTATTCATCGAAGTGTCACAGCGCATTCCCATACTAAGAATCATGGGAGACGGGGGAGCCGATTACTACCTGGACAACAAAGGAACCATCATGCCACATACCATCAAGTGTGCAGCTCATCTGGCTATTGTCACGGGGAAAGTAGAAAAGAACTTTGTCATAAAGGAACTCTACCCCTTTGCCATGTTTCTACAGCAAGACCCTTTCTGGAATGCTCAGATAGAACAAATCCATGTACGGGCTGACCACACACTGGAACTGGTACCCAGAGTAGGCGAACACCTTATCTATCTGGGCACATTGGACCAGTTTGAACGAAAGCTGAAACGCGTAAAGAAATTCTATGAGAAAGGCCTAAACAAGGTGGGATGGAACAAATATTCACGTATCAGCGTAGAGTTTGGCAACCAGATTATTTGCACCAAAAAAAATGATTAGTAATTAAAAAAAACAGATATGGCAACAACAGATTTTATAGCCGCCATTGAGCTGAGCACATCCAAAATTGTCGGTATTGCCGGCAAAAAGAACAGCGATGGAAGTATTCAGGTATTGGCCTATGCACAAGAGCATGGCACGCCATGTATCCGCAAAGGAGGAATCTACAACATCGACAAGACCGTACAAGCCCTGCGGTCTATCATACACAAGCTGGAGAGCCAATTGGACAGTTCCATTGCCAAAGTATATACCAGCATCAACGGGCAGTCGTTACGTACTCTGGAAAATTCTGTCAGCCGCACCTTGGATGAAGAACAAATCATTTCCCAAGAGCTGGTAGACGAAATGTGTGACGACAACCTGAATATGCCACTCTCTGACCAGACCATTCTGGATGTGGTACCCCAAGAGTACCGTATGGACAACAACACTCTGCAGACAGACCCGGTAGGAGTGAAAACCGCCCATGTAGTAGGACAGTATCTGAATATTGTGGCCCGTGCCACACTTAAAAAGAATCTGGAATACAGTTTCGAACAGGCACAAATCAAAATAGCCGACCTCTTTACGGCTCCTTCTGTCATGGCAGAACATGTGTTGCAGGAAAATGAAATGAGAGCCGGATGTGCATTGGTAGATTTCGGGGCAGATACCACTACCGTAGTCATCTATAAGAACAACATCCTACGCCACCTCAGCGTATTGCCGCTGGGAGGCAATACCATTACCCACGACATCACCTCTCTGCAGATGGAAGAGGAAGATGCCGAACTGCTGAAACTCAGATTCGGAGACGCACTTTATGATGAGAATGAGGGTAAAGATATGGCCAACTGCAGCCTGCCCGACGGACGCAGCATCGACATCATACTGCTGAACAACATCATCGGTGCCCGTACTGAAGAAATCCTGGCGAATGTATGGAATCTTATCCAATTGTCGGGATATGCCGATAAACTGTTCTCGGGAATTGTATTTACCGGTGGAGGTAGCAACTTGAAACACCTGGAAGAAGCATTCCGCAAATACAGCGGCGTAGAAAAGGTGAAAACGGTAAACACCGTGCAGCATACCGTACACGGCATACCCGAAGCACTGAAAAGAGACGGTACCCAATGCACACTGCTGGCCATGCTGGCTGCAGGCAATGAAAACTGCTGCCGACCGGTAGCTGCACCGGTAGCTCCAACACCCGTAACCCCAACACCGGAACCCCAGCCTACAGATGTGTTTGACCACGAAGCCGCACTGAAAAAGCAAGAAGAAGAAGAAGAAGAAAACAAACGCAAGCAGGAGGAGGAAGAAAAGCAGCGCAAAGAAGAAGAGAAGCGCAAAGAAGAAGAGAAGAAACGTAAGGAAGAGGAAAAGCAGCGCAAAGAAGAAGAGAAAAAGAAAAAAACAGGCTGGTGGAGAAGAAAGATAGACAACCTGACCAAAGAAATCTTCGAAGAGGAATAAGAAAAGAAATAAAATAAGTTCATTAATCAACTATAAACTTATGGAAGATATCGTACAATTCGACCTACCTACCCATTCTGAAAAGATTATCAAGGTAATCGGAGTAGGTGGAGGCGGCTGCAATGCAGTAAACCATATGTACAATGAAGGCATCAATGGAGTGACCTTTATGGTGTGCAACACCGATTCGAAAGCATTGGGAGATTCTCCCGTACCCGATAAACTGCAGCTAGGCACAGGACTGGGAGCCGGAAACAAACCGGAAATAGGCCGGGCAGAAGCTGAAAATTCCATCAACGAAATACATCAGCGGCTGAGCGACGGCACACGCATGGTGTTCATCACCGCCGGAATGGGCGGCGGCACCGGTACCGGAGCGGCACCCGTCATCGCCCGGATAGCCAAGGAAATGGACATACTGACCGTGGGCATCGTCACCATACCCTACCAATGGGAAGGAGACAAGAAGATAGACCAGGCCCTGGACGGCGTAGAAGAAATCAGCCGACACGTGGATGCGCTGATCGTCATCAAGAACGACAAGCTAAGCGAGATATACGGCGAAATGGGATTTGAAGATGCTTACGACCGTGCCGACGACATCGTACTGGTGGCTGCCAAAAGCATTGCCGACATCATTACCATGCACGGTAAAATCAATCTGGACTTCAACGATGTGCGCACCATACTGAAAGACGGTGGAGTGGCCATCATGGGAACCGGCTACGGAAGCGGCGATGCCCGCGTGAGCAAAGCCATCCAAGATGCACAAACTTCTCCGCTGCTGAACAACAATGATATTTTCAATGCGCGCAAAGTGGCACTCTGCATCAGCTACAGCTCGGAATGCCAGCTGATGATGAGCGAAATGGACGAAGTAAAGGAATTCATGAGCCGATTCAGCCGTGACATCGAAACCAAACACGGAGTGGAACGCGACGAATCCTTGGAAGACAAGGTGAAAATCACCCTGCTGGCTACGGGATTCGGCATACAAGACATCCACATGCAGCAGCTGGACGACCGCATCAAGGCCAAAACTGAAGAGGAACTGGAACGACTGGCCGAAGAGGAAGAACACCGCCGCGAACGCCGCGAGCTGTATTACGGCAAGGAAATCAACAGCAACAGTCCGCGTATGCGCCGCCGCCACATCCATATCTTCACCTTGGAAGACCTGGATTGTGACGAACTGATCAATCAGATAGAGAATTCTCCGACCTATATGCGCGACAAGGCTACCCTGAATTCTTTCCGCAAGCTGTCTCAACAGCAAACAGAAAATGCAGTGGCCGCACCGCTTCCTGCAGAAGACGGAGTAATCAGTTTTACCTGATAGAAAACGATGAATGACAGACAACTAATAAATAAGACGAATATGGATTTGTTTGAAAGAGTAAACCAAGACATCAAGGCTGCCATGAAGACTAAAGACAAAGTGGCACTGGAAACCTTGAGAAACGTGAAAAAAGTATTCCTGGAAGCCAAGACCGCTCCGGGAGCAGCAGATACACTGACCGATGCCGATGCACTGAAAATCATTCAGAAACTGACCAAGCAAGGGAAAGATGCCGCTGAAATCTATATACAGCAAGGCCGTCAGGACCTAGCAGATGCCGAACTGGCACAGGTTAAGGTGATGGAAAACTACCTGCCTGCACAGATGAGTGCCGAAGAGCTGGAAGCTGCCCTGAAAGAAATCATAGCAGAGGTAGGTGCAGCCGGCCCGAAAGATATGGGCAAGGTGATGGGAGTGGCCAGCAAAAAACTGGCCGGCCTGGCCGAAGGACGCATCATCTCAGCCAAAGTGAAAGAGTTGCTGGGATAAACAGCCGAAAACGGAATCAGATGAAAAGGGTTGTGCCATCCGGTGCAACCCTTTTTTTGCTTTCATTGTTCTATTTCTCTGCCCGAGCCGTCTCTCCACTGCCCCCAACCGCCCCAAAATCGTGTCTGCTCCGAACCCATGCACTGGGAGTTGGTTAGGAGATGGTTAGGAGAAGGTACGGAGATGGTTAGGAGAAGAACTGAAAATTGTTCTATAAGTCGGTTTTCAGGAGCAGGTACTGCAGCATAGTTTCGCCTGCCCCATACGGATAAGGCACCATACAAACCACCCCTACCAGCATAAGTACAATGACAACAGCACACACATGGTGCAAAGCGACATGCACACTCTGATAAGTTTCTTGTTCATAATGAATGATGATTAAAAATTCAAAGAAATTCTCTTGCCTATACAAGAAGCATCTTCCCTTACGGCAACAGTTCGGCCAACTGCCGCACACCTTCGGAAGCCCCTTTCTGTATCACATGCACAGGACGCGAAGAGTGTGTATCCACCGGCTTGGGGTCGATGAGATAAACCTCGGCTGCTGCCGGCACATAATGCAGCAGACCCGCCGCCGGATAAACATTCAGACTGGTGCCGATAATCACGAATACATCTGCCTGCTGCACATAATCGATAGCCGTTTCAATGGCCGGAACCGCCTCGCCAAACCACACGATAAAAGGCCTTAGCTGACTGCCGTCGCCTGCCTTATCTCCTATATGAACTTCGTATTCTTCGGGCTTCAGTTCTTTTACGTAGCGCAGATTCTGAGGGTCTTTACTAGAACAGACCTTGGTCAGCTCTCCGTGCAGGTGAATCACCCTGCTGCTTCCGGCACGCTCGTGCAGATTATCCACATTTTGGGTAACTACGGTTACTTCGTATCTTTTCTCCAGTTCTGCCAGCCCCAGATGCCCCGCATTGGGCACCACATCGAGCAACTGTCTGCGCCTCTCATTATAAAAGCGGATAACCAACTCCGGATTGGCCGCATAGCCCTCGGGAGTGGCCACCTGCTCTACCGGATATTGGTCCCACAGTCCTCCTGCATCTCTGAAAGTGCTGATACCGCTTTCTGCACTCATACCTGCACCAGACAGTACAACTAGTTTTTTCATACCATTTCCTCCTTTACATGCACATTAAAAGTTTGAATTACACAAATATAAGATTAATTTATATGAGTGCGACCGCATTTTCTACACTTTTTAATGATGAAATTATCTATCATTCAAATAAAAGACTTACTTTTGCCACCTATAATTTGCAACCGTTTGAAAATTATACATTTCAAACCTACAAACTAAAACGTATATATGGACAAATTCAGTTATGCTATCGGCCTGGGAATAGGTCAGAATCTATTAAGTATGGGCGCTAAAGGCATCGCCGTAGATGACTTTGCACAAGCCATCAAAGATGTATTAGAAGGAAATCAAACTGCTATCAGCCACACTGAAGCACGTGAGATTGTCAATAAATATTTTGAAGAGCTGGAAGAAAAAATGAATGCAGCCAACATCGAGGCCGGCAAAAAGTTCCTTGAAGAGAACGGCCAGCGTCCTGGCGTTGTCACGCTGCCCAGCGGTCTGCAATACGAAGTAATCAATGAAGGAAAGGTAGGCACCTATGCCAAAGCTACCGACCAGGTGCAATGTCACTACGAAGGAACTTTGATCGACGGCACCTTGTTCGACAGTTCTATCCAGCGTGGCCAACCCGCTACTTTTGGTGTAAGTCAGGTAATCCCCGGATGGGTAGAAGCCCTGCAGCTGATGCCCGAAGGAGCCAAATGGAAACTGTATATCCCCAGCGACCTGGCTTATGGCGCCCGTGGAGCAGGCGAAATGATTCCGCCCCACAGCACCCTTATCTTCGAAGTAGAGTTATTAAAAGTTTTACCAAAATAAATCATTAAAGCAAAATGAAAAAAGTTTCTTTTATGATGTCACTTGCCATTGCTGCAGGACTCGCATCATGTACTACACAAGCTCCGAAAGGTAATCTCGCTACCGACGTTGACTCACTCTCTTATGCCATCGGTATGGCTCGTTCAGAAGGTTTGGATCAGTTCCTGGCTCAGCAGGGCATTGATTCTACCCACATGGCCAGCTTCCTGAAAGGATTCAATGAAGGTTCTTCTAAGATAGATACAGAAGACTTGGCTTATGTAGCCGGTCTGCAGATTGGCCAGATGGTCAGCAAAAATTGGGTAGAAGGCTTCAACCAGCAAATCTTCGGTGGTGACTCTACACAAACTATCAGCCGCGAGAACCTGTTGGCAGGATTCGTAGCAGGAGTAGTAGGCAAAGGCGGCAGCATGAATCTGCTGGAAGCACAGACCTATATGCGTACGCAGATGGATGCCATCAAAGAAAAAGCTACTGAAAAGAAATATGCAGACAACAAGGCTGCCGGAGAGAAGTTCCTGGCAGAAAACAAGACGAAGGAAGGGGTAGTAACCACTGAAAGCGGTCTGCAATACAAGATTATCACTAAGGGTACAGGTGCCATTCCTGCGGATACTAGCAAAGTGAAAGTTCACTATAAAGGAACCTTGATTGACGGTACAGAATTCGACAGTTCTTACAAGCGTAAAGACAAGAACGGCAAGGCTCAACCGGCAACTTTCCGTGCCAACCAAGTAATCAAAGGCTGGACAGAAGCACTGACCATGATGCCTGTAGGTTCTAAATGGGAACTGTACATCCCCTATAATCTGGCTTATGGCTCTAGAGAAACCGGCGGTCAAATCAAGCCGTTCTCTACACTGATTTTCGAAGTAGAATTGATAGATATTGAAAACGATAAAAAGAAATAAATTCTAGAGAATTCTCAATCAGAAATAATCTGGAGCGAATAAGACAAATGTACATGGATACAGTTCTTATTCGCTCTTTTTTTATCTTTTCCGCTTTTTTTCCCGCCATTTTATAGATAAATTAAAATTAAGTCCTATATTTGCTTACCATTTGATAAGCAATAAGAACTTTACATTTATAATGTTATGGAAAAAATAGACAATCTTGACCGCCAGATTCTGGAAATCATTTCCCAGAATGCCCGCATTCCTTTTAAAGATGTAGCAGCTGAATGTGGTGTATCACGCGCCGCCATTCACCAACGCGTACAACGCTTGATAGATTTGGGCGTCATCGTTGGCTCTGGTTACCATGTAAATCCTAAATCTCTAGGCTATAGAACTTGCACCTATGTAGGTATCAAGCTGGAAAGAGGTTCCATGTATAAGACAGTGGTTTCGCAACTGGAAAAGATTCCCGAAGTAGTAGAGTGTCACTTCACTACCGGTCCTTATACTATGCTGACAAAAGTATATGCCCGCGATAACGAGCATTTGATGGATTTGCTGAACAATCGTATGCAAGAGATTCCGGGAGTTACTGCCACAGAAACGTTGATTTCACTGGAGCAGAGCATCAAGAAAGAAATCCCCATCTGCCCTGAAAAATAATGGATATCGGTAATTCCTATCATTGGTCAGGACTGATTATCGGTATCTGTACCTTCCTTATCATCGGCCTTTTCCACCCAATCGTGGTAAAGGCCGAGTATTATTGGGGCACGAAATGCTGGTGGATTTTTCTGATTCTGGGATTAGCCGGAGTGGTGGCTTCTATCTGCACGGCAGACATTCTGGTTTCATCACTTCTAGGCGTATTCGCATTCTCTTCATTCTGGACTATCAAAGAAGTGTTCGACCAAGAAAAGAGGGTGAAAAAAGGATGGTTTCCCAAAAATCCTAAACGGAAGTATCCGTTTTAAGAAAACTTTTCTATGAAAAATAAGGAAATCCTTGCATATTTCATCAGAAAGTACTACTTTTGCCCCGCATCTGATAAAAAAGATACACCGGACTTGTAGCTCAGTTGGTTAGAGCAACAGACTCATAATCTGGAGGTCCCTGGTTCAAGCCCAGGCTGGTCCACAAAGAAGATTCCTAATAGATTGTTATTCAACAGTTTGTTAGGGATCTTTTTTATTTGTGTCAACAGAATGTCAACCAAGCTTTTAACTATCCGATTTTATCTTACTTACGCAACTGTTAATAATTAAAAGCAAAAGTAATAAAAAACACAGTTTTAAAATCCTATTATCAAAGTATTTTTTATCTTCACCCCAAATAGTAAAGTCATGGAAAATTATAAAGAAAAGCTATTTCAACTGTTAGAGCAACATTTAAAAGATAAGGAACAGGCTGATATAAAGAAAATATGTGTAATGATAGAAGATAAATATATTACAGATTTAAATGAGCATTATAAATCTATTTACAGCTTGTTTCAAGATAGTAATTATAGCTATATGGAGTTCAAACTTAATTTGAGCAAAAGAATATTGCTATTACAATATCGGAATGCTATTGTTATGCGTCAGCGGACTTGGGAAGGTGAAGAAGAAAAACGTTTTCAAGAAAGTCTCAATAGAGTAGAAGAACAGATTCAAAAAAGTTTTAAGGAACTTTCAGAAACAGAACAAATCGCCTTAGCTTTTTCCATTGCAGAGAAGACTTTGAAATTCAAAATGCAAATGTTTGTCATAGATGAGAAAATTGCAGTTTTAAGTGATAAAATAAGTATTATGTCGATTGGCACTCAACCGATCAAACAAATAGATCTACTGTGTCAAGTAACTAAGGAGAAAATAGCTTCAAAAACAGTTATTGATTTATTACAAAAGGAGTTCTTTGAATACATCCAGATTAGACGCTTTCAATTTGGAGGAGATAAGAATGAACTCAAAAAGGAAATCAAACAGCTAAAAATTGAGAAGAAACATCAGGTAAGTTTAGCTATCCGGAGTGTTGTAGAATCATTAGTTTCTAAAGGTATATTAACCCAAATTGCACCTAAAGGTAATTCTTATAAAATAATGAATGCAAATGGGGAGTGTATTGAATTGCCTAATACGATGGCAATCAAAGTGTATGATATAGTAAAAGCATTAGGTTTTGACACTTCTTTCAAAAGACATAAAAAATTAGCAAACACTACATATGAAAAAGATTATCAGACACCTGACTTGGACGAGGAAAAGAAAGATTATGTTAAAGACAGATTAAAGAGAAGTGCAGAACTAAATATTAATACTGAAGAGAAAGAGTTCTTTTTTGATTATCACGGTCATATCTTATAATCCACAGACATTAGCCATATTCAATAAACAATCTCTGTTGCTGATAATCGGTAACAGAGATTATTTAATTTTGTCCCCATTTATAATTCCCCTTTTCCAAAGCCCTCAAACTCTTATATATGATAAAATAGCTTGGAGTATGATTCAGCACCATTAGAATTAAGGTGCGTAGCTTCAAGCGTTATAAAAGTAATTTTCCGGGTTAACTCTAATTTCAGATGATGGTTAGAAATTTAATTCGAAGGCTGGA
>Escalade_p2__coassemble_583_pt1 | contig 50413 bp, 32 predicted proteins | sample Escalade_p2__metabat2_high_PE_010 | metagenome-assembled genome bin Escalade_p2
AATGTTTTTTCTTTAATATCTGACATAATTTTTATGCAATGCCGTAAGTGGCGTTATATTGGTTGATATACTGTTGTGAAATGCGTGTCTGAATAAATTTGTAATCCTCCATTTCGGGCTTTATTTGTGGGAAATGGAACAGACATCCATTGATAAGAGCCATTACCGTGCGTCCGAAATAGGCATCCTTTTTCAGAATATCGTTACGGTCGTACACTTTGGCATCCACATCCTCTTTGATGATATTGAGAATGGCAGCGATCTCTTCGTCCAGGAAAGAGAACATAGGCTTCTGTCCCTTATCTTCCCTCTGCTTATTCACTTCACGAATACGCTTGTGTACACGGGCAAATTTTTCATCGCCCTTGTACTTTTTCAACAAGATATTATTGCGTTTTTGTAAGTCTTGCAGCCGACCGATGATTTCATCCAAAGCTTGAGTTTCCTCATTAAACTTAGCAATGGAATCAATCACAAATCCATGTTCTTTAAACCGCTCCATAAAAGCATCACGCAACGAAATGAACTCCGGATCATCCTGATCGAAATTCTGCGTGAATGAAGTAATCGTACGTTGCCATCTTTCCATAATAGCCTCTTTACCGCCCACTATTCGTAATTCTTCCTGACCTATTTTGGAAAAAGTGAACTCTATATCCATCATCGCCTCATTGATAAGCATTTTAGTCTCATCACCTATGCTGAAAGCCTCCTTTTGATTGATAATGCCAATGCGCCTTTGCACTTCAGATAGCAGTTGCGGCAGCTTGGTAATTTCAAGTTTGGCAAACTGCTCTTTCATTTCCTCATCGCCAAAAGTGCGCACGATGTTCGTCATGTTCTTAGCTGCCTCCAACGCCTGTTTCAAGTCAAGCAAAACAGCCTTATCCTCTTCCGTTGAAATTTCAGAAGAAAACTCTTCTGCGTTGTCATAGGAATAATCAAAAAGAGTCTGACGCACCTTTTTCATTTGCTTCAAAATCTCTCCTTTATCCTCTATGACTTGGGTAAATGTATCGGTAACAGCCTCTTCTCCTGTTTCATCCACATCGTTAAAACGGTTCAACTCTTGCAAATACGCTTCGTTCGTTTCCTGAAAATTACGTTTAATATCAGCAAAATCAATGACAAAGCCGTAACGCATTCCCGGATAAGGACGGTTTACACGGGTTATAGCTTGAAGTAAATTATGGTCTTTCAATTTACGACCAAAGTATAAACGCTTCAAACGAGGTGCATCAAAACCAGTCAAAAGCATATTGAAGACAATGAGAATATCCACTGTCATATTTTTCTTGAAGTCCTTGACTATCTGCTTGCGAGTTTCCTTGTCATCCGTATCGTGAAGAATGATTCCGGCTTTCAACGGTCTGTATTTTGAATTGTAATCCACTTCCGGTTCACCCACTACATACGAACCATCGGAAAGTTTTATCTTGATGGGCTTCGGCTGATACTTCTGCCATTCTTCTTGAAATACATCATAAAGCCGCCTTGCCTGTTCGCTGGTTTCGCAGATAACCATACCTCCTAAAGTATCATCTCCTTGTATCTTTCGAAATTCTTTCAAATCCATCATGATATAACGAGCCAGCTCGTTTACATAGCTCGGATGCTCTATGATTTCCGATTTACGGATGTCTTTCTTCTGTACTAATGTCTCTAATTTGTCATACACATCCGAAAGACGTTCCTTATAGGATGTTTCAATATCTTCACGTATGATTTTCAGCGTGTAGCCATCCGCAATGGATTTATCGTAATAATAGGTATGCAAATAGTTTCCGAACACCTTGCAACTGGCACGTTCCTCCTTTAACAATGGTGTACCTGTAAGTGCGATTTTAACCGCATCGGTGTCGGCATCAAAGAGATTGGCAAGAAAGCAGCCACCGGGTTTATAACCACGATGTGCTTCGTCAAGAATAAAGATACGTTGAAGGTTAGTAGCATAGTCGTTGATACGTACTTTTTCTTTATCTTCCGCAAATCGTTGTATATTTACTACCGTTATTTCAGCCTGACCACTTACCCCCTGTTGTGCTTGATTACTACGGAATTGCGCCATCAATTCAGTCCTTGAATTCGCTGTCGATACTACCAATCCACGAGCTTCAAACTCTTGTGTAGCTTGTTCCAACAAATCAAGACGGTCAACTATGAAATAGAATTTGGCGACCTTATTCTGTTTGGAATAGAAATCGTTAAGAATATAAGTCAGATAATATGACAAGGCTGTTTTACCACTCCCTTGTGTATGCCAGACTACACCAGATTTCACTCCCTCTGCCAGTTTTTGGCGAATAGCTAACGATGCAAACAATTGTTGGTAACGCATGATATGCTTCTGGTCGGTAAATTCTATATTTCCATCCACTTCCCGCTCCATCTTAACGTAGGCTATGCCGTATCTGATGATAAACAGCAAGCGTTCCGGCGAACACATGGATGTTAGGATTCTGTTTGTAGGGGTGTTGAAACCGAGATTTGTCTGGTACTCGGGACTTGTATGAATAACTTGGCAATTATAATCAGACAATATCTGTTTTTCCACCGTCTTGTCAATCTCCTTATACGGATAGTCACGATGGAACGGTGCTATTTTCTGACTGCTTAAATTTTCTTCACGGAAGCAATTGAATGGTGCGTATGAACGTGCCCCAGTACAATAGAAAGCCCCTTGTATAGGTACGATACCGCCCAACGCATCATATTCCATATTATTGCTGAATATCATCAACTGCGTAATGTTGATGAAGCGGCGAAACTTTTTATTCGGGAAGCGTTCTTTATTCATTCGTGCGCTCTCCGCCAACATACCACCCTGATTGTTGGGTTTCTTCACTTCTACAAAGCAAAGTGGCAATCCGTTTACGAATAAAGTAATGTCAGGACGAAATTCGTCTTGTCCGTTCTTACAGGTAAATTCGGCTGTGAAATGGAACGTATTATTCCCAATGTTATCAAAGTCTATCAGCTTTACAGGCGAAACAGCTTTGAGACGGTTATAAAAGCCTCGACCGAGGTCATCATCGTTCAGTTCCTTACGAATATCTTTCAAAACTTGAAGAAACTCTCCCTCATGTCCGGGATTCAGATTCTTAAACTGCTGTTCAAATACCTGCAAAAGAATATTCGTGTCACCGTCATAGACCGTGCCATTCTTATCTTCGCTTAACTTACCGAAGTATGTATACCCTATTCGGGTGAGGTGAACCATTGCAGGCATCTGCACCCGCGTCGCTTCTGAAAACTGCTTCATATAACGCTGTTTTTACTATTTTCAACTGTCATATACCGTGTCTATACCATCGCATCCGAAAGCCATTCGCTACACCATGCAAAGAACGGATTTTTTTGTTTCATTTCCAACCCCTACCTCTTGATTATTTCCGGCATACCTGGCACAGACTGATTACCCCGGAAAAGGGAAAACCGACCAATAGAACAATTTCACACCCTCTCCGCACCTGCTCCCTGCCTTCTCCTAACCAACTCCCTACCAACTCCCAGTAAAGAGATTCGAAGAAAACCCGGATTTGAGACGGTGCGGATACCGGGAAGAGGAAAAACAGAACAAATTCAGCCATCCAGATACCAAACTTTCATAATTATTCAACTAAAACGGCGTTTTTCTGCAAAAAAACTTCGATAAATGCATATTTTTTCCAAAATAAAGTATAATTTTGCCGCATCTAAAGAATAATTATACAAAACATGAAGAAAAAAGCCAATCGGTTAGACGCCATAAAAATGATTATCTCTAGCAAGGAAGTATCCTCGCAAGAGGAATTGCTACAGGAGCTGGGAAAAGAGGGTTTTGAACTGACGCAGGCTACGCTGTCGCGCGACTTGAAACAGCTGAAAGTGGCCAAAGCAGCCAATACGTTGGGAAAATATGTCTATGTGCTGCCCAACGACATCATGTATAAACGTACAGCTGCTCAAAGTGCCAGCGAAATGTTGATGACCAGTGGCTTTATCTCACTGCAATTTTCGGGCAATCTGGCCGTAATACGCACCCGTCCGGGTTATGCCAGCAGCATGGCGTATGATATAGACAATCGTGAGTTCGACGGCATTCTGGGTACCATAGCCGGCGACGATACCATCATGCTGGTGCTGAACGAACGGATATCGCATCGGGAAGTACGCGATTTTCTGTCGCTCATCATTCCCAATATTGCCTGAACAGGCTTGCCGAAAGAATAAATAAACATACATTATAGACATAAAGCAAGAAAGACGAAGAGATGGATTCAAGACAAATTGACGTGATGGTGGCTGATGCCTCACACGAAGTTTATGTAGACAAGATTTTGGATACCATACGCGAAGCGGCCAAGGTACGGGGTACCGGCATTGCAGAACGCACACATGAATATGTAGCTACCAAGATGAAGGAAGGAAAAGCCATCATTGCCTTGTGCGGTGACGACTTTGCCGGATTCACCTACATTGAAAGTTGGGGAAACAAGCAGTACGTGGCTACATCGGGATTGATAGTACACCCCAACTACCGGGGGCTGGGGCTGGCCAAGCGCATCAAGACAGCCTCTTTCCACCTGGCACGCCTGCGATGGCCCTGGGCTAAGATTTTCAGCCTCACCAGCGGAGCGGCCGTAATGAAGATGAATACCGAACTGGGCTACGTGCCGGTGACCTTTAATGAACTGACCGACGACGATGCTTTCTGGAAAGGATGCGAAGGTTGTATCAACCATGATATCCTGGTGGCCAAGAACCGCAAATTCTGTATCTGTACGGCCATGCTGTACGATCCTAAACTACACGAAGAAGATAAAATATAATTCTACGAATATGGAAGCTAAAAAGAAAAAAGTAGTAGTCGCTTTCAGCGGCGGACTGGATACTTCATTTACTGTGATGTATCTGGCCAAAGAGAAAGGATATGAAGTATATGCCGCCTGTGCCAATACAGGGGGATTCAGCGCAGAACAGCTGAAAACCAACGAAGAGAATGCCTACAAACTGGGAGCCGTGAAATACGTGACACTCGACGTGACGCAGGAATATTACGAGAAAAGCCTGAAATACATGGTGTATGGCAATGTGCTGCGCAACGGTACCTACCCCATCTCGGTAAGCTCGGAACGTATCTTCCAGGCACTGGCCATTGCCCGCTATGCCAATGAAATCGGCGCCGATGCCATTGCTCACGGGTCGACCGGTGCAGGCAATGACCAGATTCGCTTCGACATGACTTTCCTGGTGATGGCTCCGGGCGTGGAAATCATCACGCTGACACGCGATATGACGCTGAGTCGCCAGGAGGAAATCGATTACCTGAACAAGCATGGCTTTGCTGCCGACTTCGCTAAGCTGAAGTATTCGTATAACGTAGGTTTATGGGGTACATCGATCTGTGGTGGCGAGATTCTGGATTCTGCACAAGGACTGCCCGAAACGGCTTATCTGAAGCATTGCACCAAGGAAGGAAGCGAACAGCTGAGACTGACTTTCGAGAAAGGTGAACTGAAGGCGGTGAACGATGAAACGTTCGACGACCCCATCCAGGCTATTCAGAAAGTAGAAGAAATCGGTGCGGCCTACGGCATAGGCCGAGACATGCACGTGGGTGATACCATCATCGGCATCAAGGGACGTGTGGGATTCGAAGCAGCGGCTCCCATGCTGATTATCGGTGCCCACCGATTCCTGGAAAAATATACACTGAGCAAATGGCAGCAGTACTGGAAAGACCAGGTGGCCAACTGGTATGGCATGTTCCTGCACGAAAGCCAATACCTGGAACCGGTGATGCGCGACATTGAAGCCATGCTGGAATCCTCGCAACGCAACGTAAACGGTACGGCCATTCTGGAACTGCGCCCGCTGGGCTTCTCTACCGTGGGCGTGGAAAGTGAAGACGACCTGGTGAAGAACAAGTTCGGCGAATACGGAGAAATGCAGAAAGGATGGACGGCCGAAGATGCCAAAGGCTTCATCAAGGTGACCTCTACGGCACTGCGTGCCTATTATGCCAACCATAAAGACGAAAAGGAGGGCATATGATTAAAGTAGGAATTATCGGCGGAGCCGGCTATACAGCCGGCGAACTGATTCGCCTTTTGCTGAACCATCCGGAAGCGGAAATCGTATTTATCAACAGTGCCAGCAATGCCGGCAACAAGATTACCGACGTACACGAAGGACTGTATGGCGAAACGGATTTGGTGTTTACCGACGAACTGCCGCTGGACAAGATTGACGTGCTGTTCTTCTGCACGGCGCATGGCGACACCCGGAAATTCATGGAAAGCCACAATCTGCCGGAAGATTTGAAGATTATCGACTTATCGATGGACTACCGCATCAAAAGTGATGACCACGACTTTATCTACGGATTGCCGGAACTGAACCGACGGGCTACCTGCACCGCCAAGCATGTGGCCAATCCGGGCTGCTTTGCCACTTGCATCCAGCTGGGACTGCTGCCGCTGGCCAAGCACTTGATGCTGAACGGCGATATCATGGTCAATGCCATTACCGGAAGTACCGGTGCAGGCGTAAAACCGGGTTCTACCAGTCACTTCAGCTGGCGAAACAATAACCTGAGCGTGTACAAGGCTTTCGAACACCAGCATGTGCCCGAAATCAAGCAGTCGCTAAAACAGTTGCAAAACAGTTTTCAGGCCGAGATTGATTTCATCCCTTACCGTGGCGATTTTCCGCGCGGCATCTTTGCCACCATCGTGGTAAAGACTAAAGTGGAACTGAAAGAAATTATACGCATGTATCAGGAATACTATGCCAAGGATTCCTTTACCCATATCGTAGAGAAAAACATCGACCTGAAGCAGGTGGTAAACACCAACAAGTGCCTCATTCATCTGGAGAAGCATGGCGACAAGCTGCTGATTATCTCTTGCATAGACAATTTGCTGAAAGGTGCCAGCGGACAGGCCGTACATAATATGAACCTGATGTTCAATTTGGAAGAAACCGTGGGACTGAAACTGAAGCCCAGTGCTTTCTAATCCGCCATTCTAAAATTATAACGTATGAAACTATTTGATGTATACCCCTTGTTCGACATCAACATTGTGAAGGGAAAAGGATGCCGCGTATGGGACGAACACGGAACAGAATACCTCGACCTCTACGGAGGACATGCCGTAATCTCTATCGGTCATGCTCACCCACACTATGTAGACATGATTAGCCGGCAGGTAGCCACGCTGGGATTCTACTCTAACTCGGTAATCAACCGACTGCAACAGCAACTGGCTGAACGGCTGGGAAAGGTGTGCGGATACGAAGATTATGCCTTGTTCTTGATTAACAGCGGTGCCGAGGCCAATGAGAATGCCTTGAAGCTGGCTTCTTTCTACAACGGACGCACCCGGATCATCTCTTTCCAAAAAGCCTTTCACGGACGCACCTCGCTGGCGGTAGAGGCAACCAACAACCCCAAAATCATTGCACCCATCAATGACTGCGGACACGTGACCTACCTGCCGCTGAACGACATCGAAGCCATGCAGGCCGAACTGGCCAAGGGCAATGTGTGTGCTGTTATCATAGAGGGCATACAGGGGGTAGGCGGCATACAGATGCCTACGGATGCTTTTATGCAGGCACTGCGTAAAGCATGCAGCGAACAGAACACGGTGCTGATTTTGGATGAAATTCAAAGCGGATACGGCAGAAGCGGTAAATTCTTTGCCCACCAATACAACGGCATTCAGGCAGACATCGTAACCATGGCCAAAGGCATCGGCAACGGTTTCCCTATGGGAGGCGTACTGATTAGTCCGATGTTTACACCGGTTTACGGCCAACTGGGCACCACCTTCGGCGGTAATCACCTGGCCTGTAGCGCAGCTTTGGCAGTATTGGACGTAATCGAACAGGAACATCTGGTAGAAAACGCAGCTGAAACAGGTGCTTACCTGATGAGCGAACTGAAGAAATTTCAGCAAATCAAGGAAGTGAGGGGCAGAGGCTTGATGATAGGGTTGGAATTCGAAGAACCCATCAAGGAACTGCGCCAGCGACTGCTGAAAGAACAACACGTGTTTACCGGTGTCAGCGGTACTCATGTATTGCGACTGCTGCCTCCTCTCTGCCTCAGCCGAGAAGAAGCAGACCTCTTCCTGGAACGCTTCCGCAAGGTATTGGGTTAAGGGGTAAGAAGATTTGCTATCTTTGTGGCATGAATCATACTAAACATACCAATCACATGAAAGTAGCTATCATAGGTGCCGGAAACATGGGAGGAGCCATTGCCCGAGGTATGGCTCAGGGAACCATCGTTCCGGCCGAAGACATCACCGTATCCAATCCTTCGCAAGGAAAACTGGATCAGCTGAAAAAAGAATTCCCTGCACTGAACATTACCTGCAACAACCAAGAGGCGGTGAATCACGCAGATTTGATATTATTGGCCGTGAAGCCCTGGCTGGTGAAATCGGTACTGCTGGAATTGCAGATACCAGCACACACCATCCTGGCGTCCGTAGCAGCAGGCCTGTCGTGTGCCGACTTATTAGAAGTTCAGGGCGAGATGAAAAGACCCGTGCTGCGTATCATACCTAATACAGCTATCAGCCAACTGCAAAGCATGACGGTGCTGACAGGGTATAACTTATCCGACAGCCAGCGTAGCCTGATTACCCAAATCTTCGACGAAATGGGAACTACACTGTGGCTACCCGAAAAACAAATAGGAGCTGCCACCTCGCTGGCATCGTGTGGCATCGCTTATGTACTGAAATATATGCAGGCTGCCATGCAGGCTGGCATTGAAATGGGTATTTATCCGAAAGATGCCATGCAGCTGGTGGCACAATCGGCCAAAGGTGCAGCCGACTTGTTGCTACACAACGACACACATCCTGCCCTGGAAATCGAGAAGGTGTGCACGCCTGGCGGACTGACTATCAAAGGTATCAATACACTGGATCACGAAGGATTCGCATCTGCTGTGATCAAAGCCATGAAGGCCAGCCTGAGCTGACAACAGTACATGGGTATCCCTTCAAAAAAAGCATCAGTAACTAGAATATAAAAGATTATGGATGAACAAATCAAACAAATAGCCGAACGTCTGCGCGGATTGCGCGACGTATTGGAGTTGTCGGTAGAAGACATCGTACGCGACTGTGAACTTTCCATCGATGAATACAGCCGGGCAGAAAGCGGTGAGCATGACATCTCCGTCAGTATGTTGCAAAAGATAGCCCGCCAATACGGCATCTCGCTCGATGCACTGATGTTTGGTGAAGAGCCTAAGATGAATAGCTACTTCCTGACACGCACTGGAAAAGGTACCAGCATAGAGCGTACCAAAGCTTACAAATACCAATCACTGGCAGCTGGATTCATCAACCGCACAGCCGACCCGTTTATCGTAACCGTGGAACCCAAACCCGCCGATGAACCGATGCATTTCAACAGCCATGCCGGACAGGAGTTCAACCTGGTGCTGGAGGGAAGAATGATGATCAGCATAGACGGAAAAGAACTGATTCTGAACGAAGGAGACAGTCTTTACTTCAACTCCAAACTACCGCACGGAATGAAGGCACTCGACGGAAAGAAAGTACGCTTTCTGGCTATCATCATGTAAGAAACATACCTAAATTCATTCAAAAGTCATGTTAGAAAGATTTTTATCGCAAACCACGTTTCACTCACAAGAGGACTTCAAAAACAACTTCCACATAACGGTGCCGGAGTCTTTCAACTTCGGTTACGACGTAGTAGATGCCTGGGCGGCCGAAGAGCCTGAAAAACCAGCGCTGCTATGGACCAATGACAAAGGGGAACATCGGCAATATTCATTCGCCGAGATGAAAGTATATACCGACCGTACGGCGGCTTATTTCCAAAGCCTGGGCATCGGCCACGGCGATATGGTGATGCTGATTCTGAAACGAAGGGTGGAGTTCTGGTTCAGCATCATTGCCCTGCATAAATTGGGAGCGGTGGTGATACCTGCCACTCACCTGCTGACAAAAAAAGATATCGTGTACCGCTGCAATGCTGCCGATATCAAAATGATAGTCTGTGCCGGAGAATCGGTCATCACCGACCACATCACAGCGGCGATGCCCGAATCTCCCAGCGTGAAACAGTTAGTGAGTGTAGGACCGGAATACCCGGAAGGATTTCAGGATTTTCATCAGGGCATCAAAGAAGCCCCCACATTCGTAAAGCCGGAACATCCCAACGACAACAGTGATATCTCGCTGATGTACTTCACCAGCGGCACCACCGGAGAGCCCAAGATGGTGGCTCACGATTTTACTTATCCGCTGGGACACATTGCCACCGGCTGCTTCTGGCACAACCTGCATCCGGGCAGCCTGCATCTCACCATTGCCGATACGGGCTGGGGAAAAGCTGTCTGGGGAAAGCTCTACGGACAATGGATAGCCGGTGCCAACGTATTCGTATACGACCACGAGAAATTCACTCCGGCAGACATCTTGCAAAAAATTCAAGATTACCATGTTACGTCGCTTTGTGCCCCTCCTACCATCTTCCGCTTTCTGATTCATGAAGACTTGACCAAATATAACTTGACGTCTCTGCAATATTGCACCATTGCCGGAGAAGCCCTCAATCCGGCAGTATTTGATACCTTCAAGCAACTGACCGGTATCAAACTCATGGAAGGATTTGGGCAGACCGAAACCACTCTGACCGTGGCTACTATGCCGTGGATGGAGCCGAAACCTGGCAGCATGGGACTGCCCAATCCGCAATACGACGTTGACCTCATCGACCAGGAAGGACGTTCGGTAGAAGCCGGAGAACAAGGGCAAATCGTGATTCATACAGATAAGGGAAAACCGCTGGGACTATTCAAAGAATACTATAGGGATGAAGCCCGCACCAGAGAAGCCTGGCATGATGGCATCTACTATACGGGAGATGTAGCTTGGAAAGACGAAGACGGATACCTGTGGTTTGTGGGACGTGCGGACGATGTCATCAAGAGTAGCGGCTACCGTATTGGCCCGTTCGAAGTAGAGAGTGCGCTGATGACCCATCCTGCTGTAGTGGAATGTGCCATCACCGGCGTACCGGATGAAATTCGCGGACAGGTGGTAAAAGCCACCATCGTGCTGTCCAAGGCGTATAAAGAACAAGCGGGAGAAGCCTTGATAAAAGAATTGCAAAACCACGTAAAGAGGATTACGGCTCCTTATAAATACCCACGTGTCATAGAATTTGTAGACGAACTGCCCAAAACCATCAGCGGCAAAATACGAAGGGTAGAAATCAGACATAACGACCATCAGAAATAGACAAATACCTTTCTGCACGTTATGGCTCAATATTGAAGGCATGTCGGAACACTTCCAAAAAAATCCCCCTATCACAGGGGGATTTTTTTCAAAATGGATGTTTTGACACACCTTCATTGTTTATTGTTTATCGTTCACCCGGCACGTCAAAAATCTTCGGACGTGTACGGCGAATTTGATATTTCTTCATCCACTGAGCCAACTGGTCGCGATGCTGTTGCAATACACCATCAAAAGCTTTCTCTACTGCCAGGTTTCTCATTTCACCTCTATCGTTCTGTAAATCGAACAATTGTTCCCTGCATCTACCCTTATCATAGAGTACATATTTATAACGTTCACTACGTACCACCCAGCCTCTGGTCTTACTACCATCGAATTGAGTTTCCAGAATAATGTAAGGTTGATGAGGCATTTCTTTACTGCCTTTTTCCACTACACTGCGGAAAGAAGTACCGGCTGCTCCTGCCGGCAGTTTGACTCCACCGAAGTCGCACACCGTAGCAAAGAAATCAAGCCCGCCGTTCACCAGTTGAGGCAACACCATACCAGCATGCTTCTTTCCGGGAAGAGTAACGATCAACGGTACATTTACCACTTCTTCATACAGTGCCGACTTTTGGTTCCAGTGATGTGCGCCAATACCATCACCATGGTCACTGGAGAATATCACCACCGTATTCTTCCACAAGTTGTTGCGGTCTATGGCATCAATAATCTTGCCTATTTCCTTATCTACTTTTTCTACCAGACGATAATACGTATAACGGTACATCCGCCAATCTTCTACGGTATAGTCTATGCTGGGGTACACATTGAAGTTGGCCCGTTTCTCACTGTCTATTACACCGGCATCGTATGGATTCTTGGCAAAATTCACCGGTAATCCCGGACACTCACGGATATCAGGAATAGCTACCGGACCATAAGGCAAATTCTGCTGACGGGCATATTCACAAATATTATGGGGATTATCATAGGAAGCTACCAGAAAAAACGGCTTGTCATGCTTCTGGTTTAAATATTCCACACAAGCTTCGGCCATGCCATCGTCGCTATGCTTATAGAGTTTGTCGAAGCCGAATTCCTTATCGGGAATATCCAACAAAGGCAAGTGCCACTTTCCTCCATAGACACAGTCATAACCAGCCTCCTTCATCAAGGTGCCCAAGGTCTGATTCTTCAAACTATCGGGCATAGGAGCATTATTGACACTCAGCCCCACTGCACCCGGATAGCGACCGGTAAACATGGCTCCGCGAGAGGGGCCGCTCAAAGGGGCAGTACAATAGGCATTCTGAAACAAGATGCCGGCTGCTGCCAGGCGGTCTAGATTAGGCGTATGCACATCCGGATTACCGGCACAACTCATGGCCGAAGCCGTCTGCTGGTCGGTAAAGATATAAATGATATTCGGACGTCCGGCAGCCATCACGGCAGAAGTACAGCCTACAGACAGGCAGGCCAATTGCTTTAAAGAAAAACTTTTCAACATGATATGTAGAACTTTTAATAAATAAACTTCATTTCTGAAACAATTGCATCAAATATCCAATTGCGGCATAGAATCCACCAATGTTTCTTCTACACGCTTACCCTTCACATGGTCTATGATGGTAGTAGCCCCTCGGTTGGTTCCGTAATTAAAATCCAACACGGTTCCCTGCTTGGCATTCTCAATATGCAAGAAAGCGGGTTGCTCACCATTCAGATTGCAAGTAATCACCCAGTCACCTGCCGTGATACGGTTACCGCTACGCACTACTGGTATATCTGCACGATTTTCTCCATGTACGTCGAGAATATTCAAGAAACAGATTTTATCGGCTTTATCAGAGGTGGCCCGGAAATGATAATGATTGGAGAGCTTCTTTCCCAGACGTTTTTTCCAGTCTATAGCAGCTACAAAAAAGGTGTCGGTTTGCTGCCACTCCATAGGACGGGAAGCGAAAAGGTGAGCCACCGATACTCCTTGAGCGTTATTTCTGCCCAACACTCGTAACCCACCTTGTTCTTCTGTTACGTCCATGGGCTGTTCTATGGTATGCAGCAGATAATCCCACGTCACTGCTTCTTTACCTTCCAATTCATCGTATACCACAAACAGACCGCTATTGCCCAACTGCACCAAATGACGACGGAAAAGAGAAAGGCGATTGACATCCCAGCCTTTTTCTGGCGTATATTCCGTACCCGACAAACGACCACGCTGCAGCCATAAAGGCGACGTGACCTGTCCGTATGCATGCGAAGCATCGCCTACAACATAAGAAATCTCTTCTCCTTCGTAATAGCGAGGTATCCACCCATACCCTTCCGTTCCTATTTTCTGGCCCATACCATTCACTAAAATACTGTTATGAGCACGGGTGTTTCTATAAGCATACATACAGTGATCGTCTGTAAATCCGGTACGATGACCGCTGCTGTAGAAGATAGCCTTACCTCCATAAAATGTATTAAAGGCATTCTGGTTGGCCAACGCATGCGAAGTGGAACCATACGGGCTGCTTCGGAAAGACATGCGGGCATTGCGGGCATAATGTCCCAAATCGGTATTCATCAGCGCCGTTCCGGTTTGCTTGAATACCTTGCAGCCGGGCAAGTCGGCCAGAGCCACCGTATAAGGCAGTCTTTCTTTCTTCGCAGTGCAGCGATACCATCTTAAATCTGCCGGTTTAGCCTCAAAAGCCTTCGACAAAATGCCCGGGTCTTCCTGCATGATTTCATGCACATAGGCTGCAGCCCAGGGATTCTGACATTCACGTGCCAAAGCATCCGCATAACCCACTCTGGCTCCTGTAGGGGTACGTTGGCCCTCATGAGAATTTCCGTGTCCGCCCGATTTGGAGAAAGGCGGCTGCTGATAGATGACATACAGCGCATTGTTGTTATACCATGGGTCCTGAAAGAAATCAAATCCGGATATACGAGAGAAAAACACCGGTACTTCTATCAAAGTACGGATATTGACATGAAAATATGAATCACCGTTGTGCCATGCACCGTCACTGTTCAGTCCGGGAAGACGAGAAATCCATTCGTTGTAACAGTAATCCGTCCAGGTGGATGCCTCCGGAATTTCACCAACCGTAGCGAAAGCCGCCATCGTAAGAATACGATAGGTCATCTGCCATACATGATTATCCGCTATTCGGTTCTCCAAATGATTGACGTATTCATGATAAAAACGACCTCCCAATTCACGGATAGTGTCCAACAACAACTGCTTTTCCTGCGGAGTAAGCAATGCATAAAAGCCATCATAGGCTGATGTGCTCATAGATAAAAGCGTAGACAGATTAAAATCACCGGCAAAATACTTGCTGTGCTGCCAGGAAAGCACCTCTTTCAGACGCTTCATACCTTCCTTATAAAAACGCACATCTTTTGTCAGCAAATAAGCACGCACCAAAGACTCTACATTCGCTTCTTCACGGTCCACAATCTTCCGGCTCTCGCGAATCAAGGCAGACTTACGCTGCACCTCATTGGTGAGCTTCACTACATTGGTCGTATCAATCTCCTCTTGCAACGGTTTTAACGAATGCGTAAGGCATTCCAACGATTTCGTAATGTATTGCTCGGCCTCTGGATTGTTCTTGTTTTTGGCAATAATAGCATCCCACTCTGCTGCATCCAGCAATACCCGCGGATGATGGGTAGGATAAGTTGACAAAAGTTGGTCTAACGAGGGCGGATTGAACACGGGTGTTTGCGAGTCAATGGTGAAACGATATACCGGCGACCATTCTTCCTGCCCTTCCGGAGTAACATAAGCATGCTGCCAATACCAAGTGCCAGATGCCAACGGCTTAAAAGGATTAAAGAAAGCCCAAGGCTTTTCTCCGGTCATCACATCTTTCTTGAAATGCTTATCTTGCGACAGACGTATACGATATACTACAGACGGCTTTTCTTCTGTTTCACCTACACCATCGAGTACAGCCCCCAAATGAGGATATTTATCCGGCCACATGAAGCGAGGCGGATTGACCGTGGCCATTGCCCCATCCAACGGAGAAGGAGTAGCACGTACTTCGTGCATTAATGTTTCTTGAGTAGTTTGAATTACTGGTGATTGCTCTACACTGCCACAAGCAGACAACAAACAAAGGAGCGATGCACCAACCAATGTCTTTTTCTTCATACGGTATATTTTAAGGATTTACAATAAAAAGTAATGTTGCAAACTTACGATAATCTTCCCGAACACAACAAGAAGTTTGTTTTGAGCAATTCTATTTTTGCATATTTCTCTCCTAATATTGTCTAATGCCAAACATTTTTGTGCAATGGCTTGTTGTCCGAACAAAGATATTAAAGACATTTTTTTTGCAATGCTAAAAAAAGTGCTATCTTTGATGCCAGTAAACATTTAATGCACAAAGCACTTCCAATGAAAATATTATTGAATATCCTCATCAGCTTTATTATATTATTTATAGGCAGCGCAAATACTTTCTCCAAAATTCCGGAACTTATTAATTTTTCCCATATATCCCTTAATGAGGGATTATCACAAAGCACGGTCTTTTCTATCAACCAAGATAAGAACGGCAATATGTGGTTTGCCACTTACGACGGTGTAAATAAATACAACGGTTATGAATTTACCGTATACCAGCACGATGACCAAGACCCGAAAACCATTGCCAATAACATTGCCCGTATCATCCAGACAGACAGCCAAGGTAGAGTGTGGATTGGTACCAGAGATGGTCTGTCATACTATGATGAAAACAAGGATCGCTTCTATAACTATGCCATCGAAAAGAAAGGTAAGAAGATCCAAGTCAACGGAATTGCTGAAATATCGCCCGATTTACTGTTGGTAAGCACATCGTATGGACTGACGGTTTTCGACATTCCACAATCGGCTTTCAACGATAGCATTCTAAGCCCTGCCATGCGTCAATTAACGGCCTCGGTGCTATACCGTAAGAACAGCCTTATCTATATAGGAACTCCTTCGGGCGAAGTGTTCACCTATTCCATCCCACAGAAAAAGATGGAAAGGTTTCAACCTGTCATCGAAAGCAAACGGATACAGGCTATATTGGAACAATCGCCCACCCGTATTTGGATAGGTACAGAAGGGTCCGGTCTCCTGCTGGCCAACCCCAAGACCCAAGAGGTAAAAGTCTACCAGCATATCACGACCAATCCTTATAGTATCAGTTCTAACTATATCCGTTCAGTAGCATTAGATGCCCAAAACCGACTTTGGATAGGTACACTAAACGACTTGAATATCTATCATGAAGGAAGTGATACCTTCACCTCGTACAGCAGCAACGCCACAGAAAGCGGCAGTTTGTCGCAACGCTCTGTGCGCAGCATCTTTATGGATTCACAAGGGGGAATGTGGCTAGGCACCTACTTCGGTGGGTTGAACTATTATCACCCTATCTGTAACCGTTTCGGTAACCTGCGACACACTCCATATAGAAATTCTCTCAGTGACAACGTGGTAAGTTGCATCGTGGAAGACCAACAACAAAACCTCTGGATTGGGACCAATGACGGAGGACTCAACTTATATAACCCTATCACCCAGCACTTCACTCATTATGCACTGGCAGAAGAAGAACGAGAACGAGGATTAGGGTCTAATAATATAAAAGCCGTCTATGTGGACGAAAAAGGCGGGCGTATCTACATCGGTACACATGCCGGTGGACTCAATGTATTGAACCGACGTACCGGACAGATGATTAATTTCAACCAGCGTAACAGTAACCTGGAAGACGAAAATATTTATGCCATCTTGCCTGACGAAGACGGAAAGCTCCTGTTAGGAACGCTCAAGCAACTGGTGCTGTTTGATATTGCCAACCAGCGTTTCACTCCCTTTGAAAAAGATTCCAAAGGGAAGCCGTTACCCTCTCGACAAATAACCTTCCTGCACAGAGACTCCAAAGACCGGCTTTGGATAGGAAGTGAAGAAGGTATCAGTGTATACCGACAAAAAGGGAGTGATTTAGAGCAACTGAGCATTCTGCCCCATGTACCCGTTACTCAGAAACTGACCAACTGCATCCATGAAGCTGAAAACGGAGTATTCTGGATTGGCACTCGTGACGGATTCTATTGCTTTGATGAACAGAATAAAAGCATCAGAAGATATACTACCAAGGACGGACTGCCCAATAATGTGGTGTATGGCATTTTGGAAGACACCTACGGACGCTTATGGCTAAGTACCAACAAAGGTATCTCATGCTTTTATCCGGAAACCAGTAAATTCCGCAACTTTACTGAATCGGACGGACTGCAAAACAACCAATTCAACAGTGCTGCCTATTGCAAGACGACTTCGGGTACCATGTACTTTGGCGGTATCAACGGAATAACCAACTTCCGACCGGAGTTGCTGCAGGATAATCCGTATACTCCTTCTGTAGTCATCACCAAACTGTTACTCTTCAACAAGCCTGTACGGCCTGATGATGAAACCGGTATCTTAAGCCACAGCATCAGCCAAACGAAAAACATCACGCTGCAATCGTGGCAAACCTCGTTCACACTGGAATTTGTGGTGTCCAACTTTGTTTCCGGACAGCACAATACCTTTGCATACAAACTAGAAGGGTATGATAAAGAATGGTATTATTTAACCAATAAACGAACAGTTTCTTATTCCAACCTGCCACAGGGCACATACAAATTCAAAGTAAAAGCAGCCAACAGTGACGGAAAATGGAACAGCCGGCCCACTGTACTGATAATCAATGTACTGCCAGTATGGTACAAGACGTGGTGGGCTAATTTTCTGTTCATGAGCTGCTTCATAGCACTTATTGTTTTCATCTTCCGCTTCTTCTGGATGCGTAAAAGTATGAAAGCCAAACTGGAAATGGAACGCAGAGACAAAGAACATCAAGAAGAAATCAACCAAATGAAAATGCGCTTCTTCATCAACATATCGCACGAACTGCGCACTCCATTGACCTTGATTCTAGCTCCTCTGCAGGAGGTTATTAGCCAAATCAGCGACCGCTGGACCCGCAATCAATTGGAATATATCCAAAGAAATGCGAACCGACTGCTCCACCTGGTGAACCAACTGATGGATTACCGACGTGCCGAATTGGGAGTGTTTGAACTGAAAGCTAAAAAAGACAATGCACACCAATTGATACAAGATAACTTCCTCTTTTACGAAAAACTGGCAAGACACAAAAAGATAACTTATAGCTTACAGTCGGAAGTAGAAGATAAAGAAGTTTTATTTGATGCCAATTACTTGGAACTGATTGTAAATAATCTGTTGTCCAATGCATTCAAGTATACAGAAAGCGGACAAAGCATAACGGTGAGCCTTAAAGAGGTAAATCAGGAGTTATTGCTGCAAGTCAGCGACACAGGCATCGGAATTCCTATCAACAAACAAGGCAAAATCTTCGAACGCTTCTATCAGATAGAAAGCGAACATGTAGGAAGTGGTATCGGCTTGTCGTTGGTACAAAGACTAGTAGAACTACACCACGGACGTATAGAGTTGGAAAGCGAAGAAGGCAAAGGAAGCACATTCTCTGTATATATACCTCAAGACACCAGTCTCTATAAGCCTACAGAATTGGCCTCGAAAGACGATAATCCTGACAATGAACAGGTATACTCTACCAATGCTAAAGAGATGTATTTCATTGATACGGAAAAGAAGGAAAACGAAACGATTCCTGCAGATCCCAAAAGACACGGAACCCTGTTATTGGTAGAAGATAATGACGAAATACGTAACTATCTAAATGCACACCTTTCTACGCAATTCAACGTACTGAAAGTAGGAAACGGCGCAGAAGCTTTAGAAACATTGAAAGAACAGGATGTGGACATCATCTTGACGGATGTCATGATGCCGATAATGGATGGAATCAAACTGTGTAAACTGGTAAAACAGAACATACGTACTTGCCATGTACCGGTAATCATGCTGTCTGCTAAAGGCGAAGCCAAAGATCAGATGGAAGGTCTGCAGACCGGTGCAGATGATTACATTCCTAAACCGTTCTCTCTACCTATTCTTACTGCTAAGATACAGAATATGATTCGCACGCGCAGACGCATGCAGGAGCATTATTCCAAGTCTTTGGAAGTGGAACCGGAGAAAATTACATTCAATGCCATGGATGAGGAATTGCTCAAACGTGCAGTAGCTATCGTAGAAAAAAATATGGATAATATTTCGTTCTCAACCGACGAATTTGCCAAAGAGATGAATATGAGCCGGTCTAATCTGCACCTCAAGATGAAGGCCATCACCGGAGAATCCACCATTGAATTTATCCGTAAGATACGCTTCAATGAGGCAACCAAACTTCTGAAGGACGGACGATATACCATTGCTGAAGTGAGTAGTATGGTAGGCTTTAATACCCCTTCCTACTTTGCTACAAGCTTCAAGAAATATTTTGGCTGTCTGCCTACTGAATACATCAAAAAAATGAAAGGGTAACATGATTTACCCTTTCATACGTACCTTTAAGCGAAGTAATAGAACAGCAATAAAATGGTCTGAATGACTATCACCCATCCGAATCCCCGATATATCCAGGGACGCAAAGCGCTCTGCCTGCCTCCGAAAAACAGGGCATAACACATGTTTACCACAATGTTGCTCACAATGGCCTGCATGGCACAGGCAGCTATTACCGATACAGACACCCGTCCGGTGCCCTGCACCAGATTCAAGATAAAGGGCGTAATATCACTCACTCCCGAAACAAACGAAAGCAGATTCAGTCCGCCGGTACCGGCATACACCAACGTATAATGTGTAAGGATGGTAAAGACCACAAACAAAGCTGCGAAAATCAGGGCTACCTTAAACTCCAGCGGATTGCTGCCATCGTCCTCTTCTGCTGGACGATGCACACCGGATGCCTTCAACAGTCGGGTATGCAGATACCAGGCACCTCCACCCGCTACAGCCGACATAATCAGCATATAGGGGCAGACTATCCCCGCAGTTTCCCGGCTGAAAATGGCTATCAGTATCAGAAATCGCAAGAACATCATGCTCACTGCCAGCAGCATAGCTGCCACATACTCCGGGGCTTCCTCGGCAGAGGCCTGCCTGCTTTTGCGGGCCAATACAGAGATGGTTGCTGTGCTGCTATACAAGCCTCCTACAATTCCCGATACCAATATACCCGACTCACGGAACACATAGCGCTTCAGCAGATAAGATAAGTATGAAATGCCTGATACCACCACCGTGGCCAGCCAGATGCTGTAAGGGGTGAGGCTGATGTCGGGTATGAGATTCTTGTTGGGAAGGATGGGAAGGATGATGCCACTGATGGCCAGAAACTTGGCTAGTGTAATCATCTCATCGTTCTGCATACGTTGGGCTAATTCAGTAAACGTGTGCTTCAATTCCGTGAAAAGCAGTACGGTGACAATCACCATCACATAAAACCACGAAGGCTGCGTAGCCACGATAGGGGCAATGCAATAAGTGATTAAAGCGATGACAACGGTAGTAACGCCAAATACATGAAACTGAGCCTGTTTTACATAATAATGCAAGGCCAACAAACTACCCAGTATCATACCACCGCCCATAAACAACCGATACTCCAGAGGGTCGAGGATATACAGCAAATACCCCAAGATGCCGATAAACGTAAACGTGCGGTCGGTGCCAAAGAGGGTACTGTCTCCTTCTCTTTGCAGACTGATTCTGCGCTGCGACAATCCGATGAGCAAAGAAAAAAGCGTAACCAATACAAAAGTTACCAATTCGCGAGGCAAGTATTCATAAAGTCGTTCCATAGGCAAAAAGGAGATTAAAAACAGTTTATAATGAAGGAACTCTAAAAACAAAGAAACAAGAAATAACGGAAGAAACCAAATGAAAAAGCAGTTTTTAGAAGTTGTGTTAAGCTTCTTACAAAAAAAAGTGCGCTCAAGGAAAGGCTCCCCGGACGCACTCTTTATCTTGATGAAGCGAATAATGGCTTTTCGAACGATTATTCCACTACAATCTGAATGTTCTTCTCCACGCGTACACCGTTGGAAATCACCGCCAGTTTGCAGGCAGTCACTCCCGGCTGAAGCCCCGTCACCTTCAGGTCATCCCCATCCAGAGCCACCTTTGCCAGGTTTTCCTCAGCCGGTGTAAGTTCAAACATCATGGATGCAAAGATATTGTCGTAATCCACCACCTTTTCGTCCAAATCCACCTCTTCTGTTTCGCCAGCTTTCACCTTCACCTGATTCAAAAGAATCTGCGGTTGGTTGGCATCTTCAAAGACAGGCAAAGCGGGGAACCAACGATTATAGCCATCGGGCAATATAGACACGCCTTGTCCACCCAATAAAGGATAACAGTCCAATTCTTGCCCGTTGCTGTCCAGTTTATAAGCCCAGCACTGCGCATAGTTATATACCCCCATTACAATCAGTTCATCGGTCAACGGATCCACGCGAAGGCCTGCACTGTAAATATTGGGCACACCACCCAAATCGGTCTCATGCATGGTATAGATCTTAGAGAACTTCTTAGCTTCCACATCATATTTCCAAACATCGGAAACAGCCCAAGAACTAGAGCCAGATGCCCAGTACAATACATTCTTCTGTGTAGAAGCACAAAGCGAACCAGCGTTCCAAGCCCACCAGCTATCAAATACGCTTCCGCCCTCGGGATAAGCTACCTGTTCCATCTCCAGGTCTTCCGGATCTATTTTAAGGAAATGGTCAGCAGCAGCTACCCATACAGTGCCATCCTGTCCGCAAATGACCGTACTTAAGCCTGTTACAGCTTTCTTTTCTATCAGCTTGTCTGTTTGAGCATCGAGGATGTATAATCCACTTTGTGATACCGCAAACACCTTACCGGCCGACAAACACATATTACCGATTTCTTCGGCAGGAATATCGGCAATGGCACTGCCCAACTGCAACTGAGTAATATCAAATACTCGAATTCCGGCTTGCGTACCTACATACCCTTTTTTATCAGTCACCCCTAAGAACATACGGGCATCACCGCCCAATTCCTGAAAAGCCGCTTTTTTCTTCAGCGTTTTCGCATCAGCCACCACCAAACGATTACCCTGTTTGGTCATCAGATACATGTTATCCCCCCAGATGGTTCCAAACTGGGTAGTGGTGCCCAACTTCTCTCCATCATTGGCTGCCCGATAAGCCCGGTAGGTGGCCGTATACCCATCAACGCTCTTCTTAAAATAGTTTACCGAACCATCCTCCTGTCCGTGTCCTTCATTCACCATATAGAAACCAGCAGCATCTACCATCGCTGCGGGCTGGTCGTCTGCCAAATCTTTTACACCACCATTGCCTAGATCATCATCGTCATCGCAAGAGGTCATTACGAAGCCTGCACACAATGCCAGCCCCAACCAAAATACATTCTTTTTCATTTCATTCTACAATTTATAAATTACTATATTCATTTTCACTTCAAGACATGCAAGTCTACGATGCCACATACTTCGGTAGAACATTCCCCTATCCATCCGTTTTCCTGATTCACACCCGTATAAATCCGGATGAAATCTACCCCAGGAAGGTTGGCAGGCTTACCGTCGGCATCCACCGCCCAATCAATGTCAATCACCGAAGCCTCATCGTCGTTCAAACCATTGTCGGCATACCCATAGCGATAGCGGTACAGCACAAAATAATCCTGTCCGTCTTTTCCCTCATTCACACTATTTTGAGGCAAACAAGTTCCCTGAAAAGTCAACTCGTCCTCCATTATCCATTGTGGGAAATAAGACTGTGAATGGTAGGGATTCTTCCTGCGATAATCCTCCTTCCCCTGACTGTCTGTCCAGCGGATATAATGCGCTTTTTCTTCCTCGGTCACAGGTTCTTTCCGTGGGCGATAATACGTTATCTGATAATTCTTATACAGATTCATATCGTTGCCGGCCTTTTTCGCCTTCTCGTACCAAGATTCCTGCTCAGGGGCACGATGTCCGCTTCCCGCTATCTCGTACCATTCATCGGCATCGGGCAGTCCGTTCTTATTCTTATCATAGGCCACCTGTATAATACCCGGTTCGCACCCACCTCCTTCAGCACGTACCACAACCGATGGTCCTGCAGCATCGGTGGCATTACCCAGCACCCGGAAATCCCTTAACCCAGGCTTATTTTCTATAGTATGATCGAAGCCCACCGTCACATAGCCTCCATAGCCTCCCAATGTAATAGGACTAGTCATACCATTTCCGATGTATTTCAACACCTTCTGTTTCATGATTTCATCCGTGTCACCTGTCTTGTAGATAGGCATGGTATTGACAAACTGTCCCGGTGCCGGACGATACTCCAATACCTTGGTGATATAAGGTGACACCTTCTCCTCATCAGGCTCTTCGGGGTCTAACGGCGGTGTCACATCATTCGGATAAAACGGTCGGGTAGTAAAAGTCATGTGTGCCGGAATATCCCCCGTCACTACCTTCCATTTCAAACGGCCTTCTTTACTGAAGCAATACAGATAACCGGGAGTAACGTAATTGGTAGCATCGGTCAGAAAGATTTCCCGAGTGTCTGGATTCACGGCCAGCCCGTAGGGGGTCTGCAGCTTCTGCTCCGTACCATCGGCTATAAAGTTTTGCGATACCCACTGCTTCCGGACCACATCATAGATGGCAAACGAAGGAGTACGCTTTTCCTCACCGTTCTGTTGATAACCGGCATCGAGCACGTAGAGCGAATCGCCGCAAAGACACATTTCACTGGCACCGCGGCCCAGATTGCCCGTCACCTGATGAGTACGACTGTCTATCACATAAATGTTCCGGTTCTGATTCTGGTAATCTCCCTGTGCACTCACATAGATAAGTCCCTGACGGTCGATAACCATTCCTCCCGGATTAGGAGCCACATCAATGGTATGCACCACCTGAAAACTGTTCAAATCGACCACCGATACGGTACGATCGTATTTAGGGAGCAAATAGCCGCCGGAATTGGCCACATACAGTTTACCGTTGGTTATTACCATTTCTTCCGGCTGATACCCCACTACTACCTCACGGGTAATTTCCAGCGTTTGCAGATCAATCTCTACCACCTTGCCCGGACGAGCATTCGGGTCTACCTGCACAGGGCCTGCAAACGAACTGACATAGGCCTTGTCTTGATGGAAGACGATGTGCCGGCAATTCAGGATAGGAATACTGGCCAAGTGTTTGCCATTATATACGTTCATCACCTCTACATAGTGCGAACAGTTGATGACGGCAAATAATTTATCTCCATACACTTCCAGATCGTTGCCCACATCCCCCAATTCTTTCACGATTTCAGGATTACGTTCAGCGTAGAAATTCCGCTGATACACACCGCTGGCATACTCAAAATAATCGAGCGATGCCTTGTTGCTTCCCATGTTTCCTTCATTCAAGAGAAACATACCCTTGAAGCGGCCCCCCGAACCGGGCTGTGTCACCTGCTCTCCCTCGGAACGCAAAAGAGGAGCCTCATCGCGACAGGCATTCAGCGTGGTGAGCAGGGCTCCCAAAGCACAGCACAATCCCCATCGGCTTAAGTTCACTTGGCATTGTTTTCTAAAATTCATACTGCATAATCACTTTAAAGTTAATACCTGGCATGGGATAATTGGCCACTACCTCATACTGCTGATTGAATAGATTGTTCACTTCCAACGTCAGTTTCAAATCCCCCGGGCCCACGTGCTGGCTCTTCGAAACCGACAAATCACTGGTGTACCAAGGTAGCTGGTAATTCACCGGAATATTGGCCTGCGAAGAGTAGCGTTCACCGGAATAGATAAAACTATAGCTGGCTTCCCAAGAGTGAAAGTTCACCCCCAAAGCTGCCGACCCACTGTGCCAGGGGATATAAGGAATCTGTCCGCCATAATACGGATCGTCCGGGTCGGTAAAATCCTGCGCCTTCTGATACGTATAATTCATCCGAAGATTCAGTCTCAAGTCCCTCAAAGGTTGCCACATGCTCTGCAACGCTACGTCAATCCCCCTAATTTCCACTTCTCCCAGATTGACCATGGTCCAGCGGAAGAAGTTCGAGGTAGGTGTGGCCACAATCTTATTCTCCACTGTATTATAATACGCATCAGCCTGTAATTCTATATGACGCAACCAAGCATGCGAAAAAGATTTCGCATAGGTTACCCCCAGGTTATACTGATTGGTATATTCCGGATCGAGTTTCACATTACCCACCATGGTATAATAGAGGTCGTTCAGCGTAGGCATACGGAAAATCCGTTTATAAAAAGCCCGTAGACTAAAGTCCTCGTGCTGGAAAGGCTTATACGACACAAAGACAGCCGGAGTCCACTCCGTACGGTTATCAGCAGCTTTTTTCCCCTCGGTCACTCGGTCGTTCACCCACGTGGTCAGCAAACTGGCCTGCAATTTGAAGCGGTCGAAATGCAAGGCTGTGGCCGCTGCGGCCAACAACGTGTGCCTACGCGGGTAAAGGAAATCGTGCATATCGGCATTCAGCAGATTAAACTGATAATCGGTAGAGAGACTGACATCCCACACCGGCAACAAAGAATAACGGTGAGCCACCGAAGCATAAACCTCGTGCTGATAATAGCGGTTATCCACATACATCAACGACTCATCCCGCCGCGGGTCAGCCAGATAGTGCAGATAGTCGTAAGCATATTTGGCATTGGCCAGCAAACTATACTGTTCTGAAAAATCTTTCTTGAACGAACCTTGTGCGAAGAGGTTGGTATCCCACTGACGGTCTTCATGGCTGAACTTGTTGCGCACCACAGCCCCCGGATATCCTCGCTCCGAGCGATAAAAATAGGCTTTCGTTTTCCAGTACCCATCCGGCAGTTTACCATAAAGTCCTCCCTCCACACGCATCGCCTGCACATCACCATTCTTGCGTACCGCTGTAGTGTCGTACCCTTCTTTTACCCGATACGTGAAATGATAGCGTCCGGTGGTATAAAGATATTCTGCACTGAGCGAAGAGCTAAGCTTTTCACTCAGTTTCTCTTCCCATAGAAAAGCCGGATTGACCACCCCAAACGAACCGGTCTTGAAAGTAGCTTTCATACGTCTTTCTTCGCCCTCGTCGAAATGCGGCGTGCGCGACTGTAAATAAATGGAACCTGCCGAACCGAAATCCTTGGCCGGCTGAAAGATGGCACTTTTCTGTCCGTTATAAAGGGTGACCGACTCCATGTTGTCCAATGAAAAACGTCCCAGATCTACCGTACCGTTCTGCGCATTACCCAGTTCAATCCCGTCATAGAACACGCCCACATGATTCGTGCCCATACTGCGGATGTTCACAGTTTTCAACCCACCTACTCCACCATAATCCTTAATCTGAATGCCGGAGAAATAACGCAACGCATCGGCTACACTGTGCGAACTCAGTTGTTGTAACTGCTTGCCAGCCAGTTGCTGCACCGGAATCACCTCTTTCTGATAACGCTGGGCTGTCACCACCACTTCGTCCAGATACTGCAAGGAATCCAGTCTGTTCTGTGCCATCACCTTTCCTCCCCATATACCGTGACACAAGAAATACAGACAGACAGTCCTACCCAATTGTCTCAATAATCTTGTCATAAAAAAGTTGAACCTATATCGGTTATCGTGACCTGCCCTTTCCTGCATTTCCCCATAACCGATTATTAAAACCGTGTCAATTCCCCTAACCCCGGAGGAGTGTTGACCAAGATACATTGGCAGGTCTTCTGACTGACTCCCTTTCCAGAACCTTCCCAAGGAGCGACGCCCCTCAGTGGCATTGTGGTAATTTCTGAAAAGTTGAATGGAGCTTCACAGCAGCGGGACTGTTCGGGACTTTCACCCGATTCCCTTTTCATCCGCCGTTTCGATGCAAAACCGACGGAAACCAATTCGCAGACAAAGGTAGAATTAAAGCGAGGGTTCTCACGAGAGATTAACACTATTTAACCGTATAGATTAAGCAAAAAGAATGCATCACCTGCGAAAAACGCAAATGACACATTCTTTTTCCAATTCTTGAAGCAACTTTAAGCTACGGCCTGTCAAAAATTGGCATTTTCATTTTTATCACCATTCCACGGTAATGTCATCGATGGCATAATAAGCAGGCAGCGAATAGCCATATCCATTATCCGCCCCTCCTGCCTGATTCAGACGCAAAGAAACGATAGGGCCCAGTTCCGACAAATCCCATTTGGTCCATTCCTTAGTAATTCCTTTCGTTGAGCCAAACACCATGGTAATCGTCTTCGTATCTTTACCCTCTGCATCCACTCCGGTAGCATAATACAGAATGTCTTCCGAAAGAGCCGGAGACAACTCGTTACCCCCGATTGCTACAGAATAAAAATAGCACGTAGAATTTACATACAGACTCTTGATGGTTCGCGGTTTCTTATCGGCAAATTCCAAAATAGGCCGTCCGTCACCATAAGGAAATACCAGATCCAAATAACCGAAAGTGGTAATAAAATTATCTGAGTGATTATGTCCTCCACCCGTCGTACTGTCTACCTCTCCTGTAGGATTATACACATACAAGTCGTAATTAAATCCGCCATATTTGCTTTGATCCAACGACTTGGAATTATAAGAGCTGACAAACCAAGGATACCCCCAGCCTCCCATAAAGCCTTCCGGACGACCGGTAGTAAGCTGCGTAGTGGCGTCCGTCCATGTGTACGACTTATCCGATTGGAAATTTGTGGTAGAAAACTTTCCCGGTGCGTAATTACACATCACGGCCTTGCTCCATTCTTCGCCTTCGAACGTGATAAGATGCACATGCTTATCGGCCACACTCACACGGATTTCTGCCATGCAAGAATAATGGCCCGACATACCAATTAATACTACCGTACCCGCTGCTTCTGCATAAGCATTCGCCTTATCCGGAGCAGTTATGCTAAGCTGTTCACCTTCTACAGCCACCTTCCAGCCATCGGGTTTCGTATAAGTAAAGCGCTCTACCCCTTTCATCTTCACCGTAAAAGTCAGCGTTTCTCCATACACAAACGGAGCCGAATCGGCCGACAATGAAATACTCAAAGCACTCTGTGTAGGAATCTCCATCACCTCTCCATTGGCCAAGGTAAATATCACCCACCCGAGTTTGGAAGTAGTATCGACAGACTGGAATATACCCGTTCCAGACGTACCGTCGGCCTTTACTCCCATGGATTGCCAACTGCCACCTCCGTCTACCGACATTTCCCACTCTTTGGTTTCCGGATTGATTCTCAACTTGGGTGCAACCGCATCCTTACCTGCTGCACCATCGGCACCTTCTGCCTTAATCTTTTTGCCATCAGCCAACAGCCATTCACCGTTTAAAGTCCAATAATACACCCCGTCGCTATCTTTACGAACCGCTATCTGAGGTGTATTTCCATTGGTTATGGTAGCCGTTTTTCCATCCGAAAACACGATGGAATACCCTTGTTCATTTTCAGTAACCGACACGATGGTTACCTTACTATTCAAGGCATCCACCAACAGTTTCAAAGCATCAATGTCTGCATTGGCTTCCTTTACGGTCTTTTCAATAGACTCTACCCGTCCCTGCAAATCATCGACTGCACTCCACAAATCGTCATCGTCGTAGCAACTTGTCAAGCCTGCTGTGGCACAAAACAACAGCATGCATACATAAAGAATCTTCTTCATAATCATGATTATTATATTGATAAAACATTTATTCCTTCACCGTATCGATTCGCTTCCCCAGCATGTGCAGGTCTTCACCCCGCTCCACCTCCGTGGAGCATTCTCCCAGCCAACCGTTCTCCTGGTTGATGGCATTATACACCTTTACAAAGTGTATACCCGGCAAGTGTACGGCATTCCCCTCTTTATCTATGGCCCAATCGATATCTATGGCCGAATTATCGTGCAGGTTCGGATAGTTATCCACATACCCGTAGCGGAAACCATACAACACATAATACACACTTCCCTGATTGATGCCCGGATTGAATTTTCCCTCATTGATTGCATTATTGGGCAAGCGAATACCCTTGAACTGCAATTCGTCTTTATCCACCCACGCCGGATAATAACTCTGGTTATGATACACGTTCTTCACTTTATACCCTTCGTTGTTCTGATTGTCTGTCCAGCGAATATACTTTTCTATGGTGGCAAAAGCCAAAGGATTGCCCGGTTCAGCATCCAGCTCCGGTTCTTCTTTCTGCGGGCGGTGATACGTCATGCTGTAATCCCGATACACTGCCACATCATTTTTATTCTCTACCGCAAAATCATACCACAGCTCTTTCTCTGCCGAGAAATTACTGCTTCCCTTGATTTCATACCATTCATCCTCGTCTGGCTGACCGTTGCCATTGGCATCATAGGCCACCATCACAATTCCCGGCTCACAGCTTCCCCCGAAGGGCGCATTCGGCCGTCCGTTGTCGGCCGACCCGAATGCATTGCCGTTGACGCGGAAATCACGCTTACCAGCCACATTGAGCACCAGGTGGTCGAAGCCGAACACCACGTAGCCTCCCCAGCCTCCCAACGTAATCATGGTGGCCTCTTCGCCCACCAACCATTCACCGGCTTTCCGCACCATATCGGCGTGAGAATCACCCGGTTCATAAGGCGGCAATTGGTTGACAAACTGTCCCGGTGCCGGCAGATAATCGTACACCTTCGCTATATAAGGGCTCAACTTTTTGGCCGGTTCCTTCACGGTAATCATCACATCGCATATCAGCCCCTGCGAAGTGGCCTGTCCATGGTATTTACCGGCGCGGGCAGCCACAAATAAAGCCTTCCCACCGCCAGCAGCCTGCAGTCGATACAAATCGGAAGCAGCCGAAACCACCTTCCACTCTACCCCATCTGCACCCTGAAATGCCTCCGGCAAATCAATGGCCAATACCTCATACGCCTGCGTTTCCAAGCGAAGCGCCTCCGGCTGAAGCACCACCATATTCACAGATTTTACGGTACGCCCCCCTTGCGTCTGCACGCTAAATACCAAGTGGAAAGTACCGGATTTCGTAGCGTGAAACTCGTAGACCGACGCTTGCGACACCACTTCATCATCCAGTGTCCAGCTATACACAGCCCCCTCAGCATGTTCCACCTCCGGCGAAAGCGTCACCGACTCTCCCATACTCAATGAATAGGAGTTTTCCAGTCCGTTAATGACTGGTGCCAACCATACCTGATTCTCATCATGATCCGACGAGCAAGCTGCTATCAATCCCAACAGACAACAACCTAACAACCAACTGATTTTTTTCATATGCTATACCTCAATTATTTATAGACAGGCAACAAAGCAAAATGCCCGGGAATGTTACCTGCACGTTTCACCCATTTCTTCTTCCCATTCTTGTCGAAACAGTACAATGCCCCCGGAGTGACATAATTACCGGCATCGGTAATATAAATATCTTTGGTATCAGGGTCCACCATGATTCCATACGGCTTCTCTATTTCCTTCTCTGTGCCGTCTGTAATAATCCGGTCGGAAACAATTTCATGCGTCTTCGTATCGACAAGGGTATAAGATATACTCCAATCATTCGTGATATAGCTCCACTCGGTGCCATACACATAGAGTAAATCCTCGTCTATCCAGTAATTACTGGCAGCAATGGGAATGGTATCGGTCACCATCTCTTTCTGTCGGTCCAGGAAAAACAGCCGTGCGGGCAGCCCCTTGTAATCGCCCCGCGAACTCACCCACAGATTCCCCTGCTTATCGGCTTTGATGCGTTCCAGGTTATATGCCACGTCGATGCGTTTTTCTTCAGTAAACGTATAGATATCAATTACCGATACACTGCGCTCGTATCCAGATGTTTCACCGGCTCCCATATACCCGCCCGAATTGGCCACATAAATCTTGGTACCCACAATTTCCAGTTCATCGGGCTGATACCCCACCAGGCAACGGTCTACTACCTGCAGCGTAGCGGTATCCACGCGGGCCACATAGCCTATCTGCGTATAATTCGGATTGATTTCCACCGGACCGGCATACGAAGTAATGTAGGCATAACGACCAGCGAACTTAATAAAGCGACAGTTGGGTATCTCAATCTGCCCTATCCGCTTGGCCGTCTGATACTCCATCACCTCCACCTTGTTAGAACAGTTGATTACCGCATACAGCTTGCTTCCATAAATCGCGATGTCGTTGCCCACATCCCCCAATTCCTTGGGCACCGTAGGATTCACCTCCGCATAAATGTTGCGCGTATAGATACCTGTGGCAAAATCATAATAATCCAAAGTTGATTTATTGCTGCCCATATTTCCTTCATTCAACAGATAAAAGCCCTTATACCCCTGCACCGGACGCGTATCGCCCGTATACTCCTCTTCCGACAAGAGCATTTCCACATCGTCGCGGCAGGCCGTCAGCGCCCACAGCCACACCATCATCCAGCAAACTGTCAGTCCAAATTTTCTCATAATTCCACCGTGAAAGCTAGTTTATAATTTCGTTTAGGCATGGGGTAGTTCAGTACCACTTCGTAGTCCTGACTAAACAGGTTGTTTATCTCTGCAGCCACCCGCAGATTGACCTTCTTCAGTTTGAAATCCTTTACCACAGACATATCGTGCGTGTACCAGGGCTGCTCATAATCGGCCGGAATATTGGCAGAGCTGTGATAGCGTTCGCCCACATAGATAAAGCTGTAGTTCAGTTGCCACGACTTGTAGCGCACATTGGCTATGACCGAACCGCTATGCCAGGGGATGTAAGGTATCTGTCCGCCATAGGTCAGTTGCTGAAGTACTTCACTCTTCCGCTGCGTAAAATCCTGCGCTTTCTGATACGTATACGAGAGACGCAGATTCAAGAAGATATCGGCGGGCAGTCTGAACTCCGTAGTCGACGAGGCATCCACACCGCGTATCTCCACATAGCCTAAGTTCATCATCATCCAACGATACTGACCGCTTCCCTTGGGCACAGCCACTATCTTATCGGTTACTTCATTGTAATAGGCATCGGCCTGCCAATCGATACGGCTCACCAAGCCCCGCCGAAATTTCCGGCTGTACTGAAAGCCCAGGTTATACTGATGCGTAAACTCAGGCTTCAAGGCAATGTTTCCTACATCGGTATAATAGAGGTCGTTGAAGGTAGGCATTCTGAAAATCTGCTTGTAGAATGCCCGTATAGTAAAATCGTGGTTTCTGAACGGCTTATACGACAGAAAAACAGCCGGTGTAAATTCCTTTTTGTCAGGAGCAGCCTGCACCTCCTGGTCCTGTAAAGCATTGCCCGAACGGATGCGTTCGTGTACCCACGTGGCAAGCACACTGCCCTGCATCTTCAACTTACCCCAATCCACCGCCACGGCAGCTGCCACCAAGGCAGTGAGTCGCTTAGGATAGACAAAACCCTCCAGATCAGAGCGCAAAGTATTGTACTGAACATCGGTAGACAAGGCCACATCGAGCCAGCGGTTCACCTCGTATTTATTCGCTACCGACAGATACCACTCTTGCTGCTTAAAAGTATTGTCAATCAGCATCAAGGTAGTATCGGGGTTCACATAATTCATGTAATCGTAGGCATACTTGGCATTGGCCTGCACCTCCCATCGGGGCAAGAGCGACTTCTGAAAAGTACCCTGCAAAAAGAAGTTGCGGTCTTTCTGACGCTGGGAATTTTTCCACTTATTATTCACAATAGCTCCGGGAATCCCTTTGTTTGAATCATAGAAGTAGGATTTCAGTCGCCAGAAACCATCGGCCAGGTTAGCGTACACCCCTGCCTCTACCCGCGACGAATAAATATCGCCGTTATGACGGATAGCTGTAGTATCGTACATCACCTTATCGGTATTGGGATACACCCGCTTATACCGATACTTGTATTTGCCCGATGAATTGATTACCTCAGCATTGAGCGATGCACTAACGTGTTCGCTCAGCTTCTGTTCGTAGAGAAATGAAGGATTGATTAAATCGAACGAGCCCCCTTTCACCGTAGCCTTCAGATGATACTTCTTGCCGGCTGCAAAACGGGGTGTGCGCGAACGCAGATATACCGAGCCCGAAGAACCGAAATCCCTGGCAGGCTGGAAGATTTCACTTTTCTGTCCGTTATAAAGCGAGATTTCCTCCATATTCTCCAGCGAGAACTTGCCCAAATCTACCTGTCCGTTCTGTGCATTACCCAGCTGAATACCGTCGTAGAAAATCCCCACGTGGTGCGTACCCAGACTGCGGATATTGACGGTCTTCAGTCCGCCAATGCCCCCATAGTCTTTAATCTGTATGCCGGAAAAATAGCGTATCGCATCGGCCACAGAAAAACTGTTCAAACTTTGTAGAACAGCCTCCGACATCTTTTGAGCAGGAATTACCTCTTTATACGTTTTAGCGGTAATCACCACTTCATCAATGTGCTGAATACTGTCCAGTCTGCTTTGCCCCCATCCCTGTGCAGGAAACAAGAGCCCACAAACGAACAGCCCTGCCAGCACACCGGCATTTCTGCATTTCATCCGTTCTGTATATTATAAGATTCCAAGATAGAGCGGCTGTAGCAGGTACAGCAATCTCTAAGCATGCGTCTATCCCCCATCCTCGCAGGAGCCTCAACTAATGTTACATTGGCAGGTCTTCTGACTGACTCCCCTTTCAGAACCTTCCCAAGGAGCAGCGCTCCTCAGTGGCATTGCGGTAATTTCTGAAAAGTTGAATGGAGCTTCACAGCAGCGGGACTGTCCGGGACTTTCACCCGATTCCCTTTTCATCCGTCGTTTCGATGCAAAACAGACGGAAACCAATTCAGTGGACAAATGTAGGATTTAAAATCGGATTTACAAGCATCGAAAGAGATATTTTTTACTGAACATTTCCTACCCTGCCAGGGTTCCGAACTGCATCTGAAGCGCATCTGAACCGTAGCAAACCCGTAACTTCTCCGTGCAGAGGTACTTATACACGGAGAAGTTACGGAACAGTAACTGCCCTGTTGCATCCCTGATGCGGAGCCGAACCCTCTGAAACCGACACCTTCTGCCGGGTATATAAAAAAAGCGGAGGATGTACACCGGTCAGGAGAGTTACCCTGTCTCCCTACCGATGGACATCATCCGCCTATGCGATAACTGACTAGAAAAAAAAGTTTTGGGTACTGTTTAAATCATATTCAGAAAGAAACTTATTCCTCGTTTCCGGCAAATTCCATCAGATAAGCCTTTACAAATTCGTCAATCTTACCGTCCATCACCCCGTTCACGTCGCTGGTCTGGTAATTGGTGCGATGGTCTTTCACGCGGCGGTCGTCGAACACGTAGCTGCGTATCTGGCTGCCCCACTCAATTTTCTTCTTGCCGGCCTCTACCTTGGCTTGCTCGGCCATGCGGTGCTTCATTTCTTTGTCGTACAGCATGGATCGCAGCAAACGGAGCGCATTTTCACGGTTCTTGGGCTGGTCGCGCGTTTCGGTATTCTCAATCAGGATTTCCTCTTCCTCTCCGGTATAGGGGTCTTTGTACTGATAACGCAGACGCACTCCCGATTCTACCTTGTTCACATTCTGACCTCCGGCACCACCGCTTCGGAAGGTATCCCACGACATGCGGGCAGGTTCGATATTCACTTCAATGGTATCATCTACCAGCGGCGTGACAAACACGGAAGCAAAAGAAGTCATTCGCTTGCCCTGTGCATTATAGGGCGATACACGCACCAGACGATGCACACCGTTCTCACCCTTCAGATACCCATAGGCGTAATCACCAGAAATCTCAATGGTACACGTCTTGATACCGGCTTCATCGCCTTCCTGCAAGTTGGCAATAACCGCTTTATAACCGTGCGTTTCTGCATAGCGCAGGTACATACGCATCAGCATGCTGGCCCAATCCTGGCTTTCCGTACCTCCGGCACCGGAGTTGATTTTCAGCACACAGTCCATCTGGTCGGCTTCTTCGCGAAGCATGTTCTTCAACTCCAGAGCTTCCACGGCCTCGGATGCCTTGGCAAAAGTTTCGTCCACTTCCTCTTCCGTCACCAGTTCGTCCTTATAGAAGTCGAAAGCCAGCTGCAGTTCATCGGCCAGCGTTTTCACTTCATTATATCCGGCTATCCACTGTTGCAATGCTTTTACTTTTTTCATCTGTGCCTCGGCCGCCTTTTGGTCGTCCCAAAAGCCGGGTGCCTGCGTGCGCAGCTGTTCTTCTTCCACTTGAATCTTCTTTCCTTCAATGTCCAGGTAGCGGTTCAAAGCCTCCGTGCGTTCCTTGATATCTTTCAGTTGTTCTATGGTAATCATCTGTCTATAGTTGGGTTATAATGAAAATTCTAAATTTTGCATGCAAAGGTATGAAAAAAACGCATACATTTGTATCGTTATTAACTAATAAGTAAAACTTATGAAACATCTATTCAAACAAACGGGTAGTCTGCTGCTGTTGGCAGCGGCTTTATGCCTAGGTAGCTGCGGACAAAAGTACAGCTACGAAACGGTTCCCAACGACCCGCTGAAAGCGCGCATCTACACGCTGGACAACGGCCTGAAAGTGTATATGACGGTGAACAAAGACCAGCCGCGTATACAGACTTATATTGCCGTGCGTGTGGGCGGAAAAAACGACCCCGCCGAAACCACTGGTCTGGCGCATTACTTCGAGCACCTGATGTTCAAGGGTACCAGCCACTTCGGCACACAGAACTATGAAGTGGAAAAGCCCTTATTGGACCAGATTGAACAGACATTCGAGGTGTATCGCAAAACTACCGACAGCCTGGAACGCCATAAACTGTATGCACAGATAGACAGCCTGAGCTACGAGGCTTCGAAATATGCCATCCCCAATGAATACGACAAACTGATGGCTGCCATCGGTGCCAACGGTACCAATGCTTACACGGGCTTCGATGTGACCTGCTATGTGGAAGATATTCCCAGCAACCAAGTGGACAACTGGGCCAAGATTCAGGCGGAACGGTTCAAGAACTGTGTCATCCGCGGATTCCACACCGAACTGGAAACAGTATATGAAGAAAAGAACATGTCGCTGACCAAGGACAACCGCAAGGTGTACGAGAATATGCTGGCGGCCCTCTTCCCCCATCACCCCTATGGCACACAAACCGTATTGGGTACCCAGGAAGACTTGAAGAACCCCTCCATCACGAATATCAAGAATTATTACAAGCAATGGTATGTGCCCAACAACATGGCTGTCTGCCTGAGCGGTGACTTTGACCCTGACCAGATGATAGCCACCATTGATAAGTATTTCGGCGATATGAAACCTAATCCGAATCTGCCGAAACTGAACCTGCCGAAGGAAACAGAAATCAACGCTCCTATCGTGCGCGAAGTCTATGGTCTGGATGCCGAGAACGTGGCACTGGCCTGGCGATTCCCGGGTGCTGCACACAAGGATATCGAAACCTTGCAGGTGGTGTCGCAGATTCTCTACAACGGACAGGCCGGCCTTATCGACCTGGACCTGAACCAGCAGCAAAAGGTATTGGTGGGCTACTGCTATCCCATGCCGATGAGCGACTACAGCGTGTTCACCATGCAGGGACGACCCAAGCAAGGACAAACGCTGGAGGAAGTGAAAGACCTGCTGCTGGCCGAACTGGACAAGCTGCGCAAAGGCGACTTTGACGAAAAGATTCTGCAAGCCAACCTGAACAACTTTAAGCTAAACCTGCTGCAATCACAAGAGAGCAACGACGGACGGGCCGACTGGTTTGTGCAGTCGTTCATCAACGGCAGCAACTGGGCCGATGAAATAACGCTGCTGGATCGTCTGTCTAAATTGACCAAAGAAGATATTGTAACCTTTGCCAACCAATATCTGAAAGACAATAACTATGCCGTAATCTACAAACGTCAGGGTAAAGACCCCAACGAGAAGAAGATTGCCAAGCCCAGCATTACACCGATTGTAATGAACCGCGATACGGCCAGTGCCTTCCTGAAGGAAATCCAGGCCAGCACGGTGCAGCCTATCGAACCGGTATTCCTGGACTACAGCAAAGACCTGACCCAACTGACAGCCAAAGCTGACATACCCGTCATCTACAAGCAGAACACCAGCAACGACCTCTTCAGCCTGATGTATCTCTTCGATATGGGAACCAGACACGACAAGGCGTTAGGTATGGCAGCGAATTACCTGGAATACCTGGGCACATCGGATATGACTCCGGAACAGGTGAAGAGCGAATTCTACCGCTTGGCCTGCTCGTTCTCGGTAGTACCCGGCACCGACCAGACGTATATCACCCTGAGCGGTCTGAACGAAAATATGCCGCAAGCCATCGCTCTGCTGGAAAAGCTGCTGGCTGACGCACAGGTGAATCCTGCCGCTTACACCAACATGGTAAGTGATGAGCTGAAAGCCCGTCAGGACAGCAAACTGAACCAGATGCAGAATTTCTTCCGCCTGAGAGTCTATATGCAATACGGACCGGACAACTGGGCGAAGAACATCTTGAGCGAAAAAGAACTGAAGGCCATGAATCCGCAAGACCTGGCAGACCGCATCCATACACTGAACGGCTTTAAGCACTGCGTGACTTACTATGGCCCCAGCAGCCAGGAGGAATTGCTGGCCGTCATCAATCAGGAGCACCGGGTGCCCGAAACGCTGAAAGACATCCCCGCAGGCAAAAACTTTGAACAGCCGCTGACCACGGAGACTCAGATTTTCATCGCTCCGTATGAGGCCAAACAAGTGTATATGGCGCAGTTCTCTAACAAGGGCGAAAAATACAACCCTGCCATTGAAGCAGACCGTACGCTCTATAATGAATACTTCGGCGGAGCCATGAACTCCATCGTGTTCCAGGAGATGCGCGAAAGCCGCAGCCTGGCCTATTCAGCAGGAGCCAGTTTCAGTCGCCCCAGCCGTCTGCCCGACCCGTATGCCATGGGTACCATCATCGCTACACAAAACGATAAACTGACAGATGCCATCCGGGCCTTTGATGAAATCATCAACGATATGCCGCAATCGGAAACCGCCTTCCGCCTAGCTAAGGAAAGCCTCATATCCCGCCTGCGCACCGAGCGCATCATCAAGGACGAAGTAATCTGGTCGTATATCAATGCACAACGGCTGGGAGAAAACACCGACAGCCGCATCCGTATCTACCAAGGTCTGCAAGATGCCACCCTGCAGGATGTGGTGAACTTCCAGCAGCAATGGATCAAGGGACGCACGTATAAGTATTGCATCCTGGGCGACAAGAAAGAGTTGGATATGAATGCACTGAAAAAACTTGGTCCGGTGAAAGAACTCACCACGGAAGAGATTTTCGGATATTAAAAAAACAGATAGCACGTTATCCAACTGCTATAAAAAAACAATGAGTTAAATAGTATCATTGTTACTACAAACAGCAATCCCCTGAAAGCAAAGAATGGTTTCTGCGCTTTCAGGGGATTCTTATACGAATACCGCTATGCGATGTCAGTCTTCGTACATCTTATCGATCAGTTCCTTATAGTTCTTGGCCACTACCGGGCGTTTCAGCTTCAAGGTATTGGTCAGCTCGCCGCGCTCCATGCTGAAAGGTTCGGACAGCAGGGTAAAACGCTTCACCTGCTCATAATGAGCAAACTGCTGCTGCAAGGTATCGATACGGGCACGATACAATGCCTGAATCTTGGGATGCTGCAACAAATCGGCCATAGACTGATATTCAATACCTTTTTCCTTGGCATATTCCTTCACGGCACCATACACCGGCACTATCAAGGCAGACACGAATTTCCGTTGGTCGGCAATGATGGCCACCTGGTCGATGTAGCGGTCGATGATAAACTTGGTTTCCAAGGCCTGCGGACAGATGTACTTACCGTTGGACGTCTTGAAGAGGTCTTTGATACGGTCGGTCAGGAAGATGACATCACCCTCCAGGCGTCCGGCATCGCCCGTATGGAACCAGCCGTCCTTATCAATAGCCTGTGCCGTAGCCTCGGCCTTATTATAATACCCCGGAGTGATGGTCTTGCCACGAAGCAAGATTTCGTTGTCCTCGCCAATCTTCACTTCCAAATCGGGCATCACCTTACCTACAGACCCCAGCACAAAGCCCTGTGGCATGAAGCAAGATACGGTAGCGGTACTTTCCGTCAGACCGTAGCCCACCACCATATTGATACCTACTGAATGCACAAACTCGCACACATCATCACTCACCGCCGCACCGGCTGTGGGGAAGAAAGTACCGTTTTCTATACCGATGGTCTTCTTCAACAAGGCATAGACCGTCTTTTCATAAAACTTATACTTCAGGTGAAGCATCAAAGGTGGATTCTTGCCCACCCGCAGATAATCCAGGTTATGCGCTTTACCTACTTTCAAGGCATCCAGCATCATCGCCTTCTTCAGTCCCGTTTCTTGATTAATACGCTCCTGCACGCCTTGGTACACTTTCTCCCAGAATCGAGGCACGCTGCACATTACCGTAGGACGAATTTCCTTGATAGTGGTCTGAATATCTTGCGGACGAAGGTTGATACAAATCAACGCACCCCGCTGCAAACATACATACGACCAGCCACGTTCGAACACATGCGTAATGGGCAAGAAGTTCATAGACACATCCTGATCGGTCAGCGTAGGAATACGGATTTCATGGGTACGGAAAGCCTCCATATAATTGTAGTGCATCAGCATCACACCCTTAGGGTCGCCCGTAGTGCCCGATGTATAAAGAATATCAGCAATATCGTCTGCCGATACCTCGGAGGTACGCTTTTCTACTTCCTCATTATGAGGCAAACCTTCGCCCTTCTTCAGAAACTCATCGAAATAGATGGAAGTAAGGTCGCGCGGATCGCGCTGCACTGCCGGGTCGAAAATAACAATCTGCTGAAGCGAAGCGCAATGTCCGAACACACGGAAAGCTGCATCGTACTGAAACTGTTCTCCTACAAAAATGTAACGAATCTGTGCATCATTCACAATGTATTGTACCTGCGCAGGTGAACTAGTGGCATATAAAGGGATAGTTACCACCCGATTAGCGTAAGCGCCGAAATTTACATAAAAACATTCCGGTTTGTTCTGCGAGAAAACACCGATATTCTCCTGGATCTTCACCCCTAATTCTAACAACGCATTGGCCACCTGACGAACCTTCTGCGAAAACTCATTCCACGTTACAGGAATCCATTCTTTCTTTTCATAGTCCCTGTATTTAAGGGCTACTTTTTCTCCATACTTCTCTGCCTGACGGTGTATCAAGACAGACAAATGATGATAAGCCATGATGAATATGAATTGGTTAATATACTGCAAAGGTAATGGTTTCAGTTGAAACTATTACCCTTTGTCCGCAGTTTTCTGCCTGCAAAACAGATTTCAGAACCTATTCCTTCCACATTCCCAATAAATATGCGTAATATTGTCCGAAGAAAACCATAAACCCTATCATAAGTTATGAACTACGATATAACTACTTTGACTCAGGAAGCAGTTAGTCTACTGCAAGCACTTATCACTATTCCCTCTCTCAGCCGTGAAGAGGAAAAGGCAGCTGATTATCTGCAACAATACATCGAACTGCCCATTCAGTTTGCCATCGTAGGAGAATCCACCGAGATGCAACCGGCCATTGCCGAAAAGGGGCTGATGGTCCTGGATGTCAATGTCATTCCCGTCTCTGAAGATGGGGTCGGGCAAAAGCAGCCGCTCACATACCGCCTATGAATTCATATTTGTCCGCGAAATAGAAGAAGCCATCACCCTTTATCTACTGCTTCTTGACGGCCTGAAATTGACCTGAACAGATTTTGAAAGCAATTCTTCATTACTCTGTCATTCAACATATTATCTTATATAAAATACAAATTGTCGCTATATTACGGACAAATTACCGCAAAGTCGTTCTCAACACTCACCAAACTACCGCAAGAAATAATTAATTTCGCATGTAATTAATAAAATAAAAGTTATGAAACTGAAATTATTTCTTTTGCCCATGCTGGCAGTATTATTATCCGTGAGTTTGTATTCCTGTTCAGATGATGACAGTCCCAAGTCTGGAAAAGAACAAGCAGAATACATCAAAGAAAGGATAACCAAAAATAGTAAAAAGTTCTTTACTAAAGTAGATAATACAGAAGGCCAGTACCTAATGGGTATGGAAAATGCACAGAAAGCACAATCATGTTGCGAACACTTGCTCGGCATTCAATGGAATGGGCAAAAATACACCTATACCTTGAATGATGAAATGGGTAGCGTGGTGATTACTCCCAATCCCAAGGAAGGTATTTACATTCGTTTGCTTTTTGACATAGAAGGCATTTCTACCTTCACCCTTGATATTGCGTCCAGAGCTTATTATGAAAACAACAACTATGTTTTTAAACCTGCTGAAGGCATGGATATGCTCTAAAGATACGTCGTCAGGAGAATCTTTATAATAGGTAAAACAAACACAAAGGATGATAAAAATCGCACAAATACGCAAATACACTGCTCAAGTATTTGGCTCATTTCTCTTAGGAATGAGCCTAATGCTTTTTTCGTGCTCATCTTCCAGCGAACCGGAAACAGAAGCGCTTCCCACTCCCCAACTGGTATTCTTGTTTTCACCTGGCGGATTGGGAGATATGAGTTACAACGACCGTATTCTGCAGGGAGTGCAACAATTCAAGATTGACCACCCCCAAGTAGATCTATACCGCTATTCACCCGCTTCCTTAGAAGAAGCCGAAAAAATATTCTCGGCCTGGCTCCAAAAGCCAGGCCAACATACTCCTGCCTTGTTTACGCTGGCCAGCAGCGACTATGAGCCCATCGTGGAAAAACTGTTGGAAGGAAAAGAACTCACCGCCAACAAGAAAGTACTCCTGTTTGAGAGTTGTAAGCAATATGCCAAAGGCATTTCCACCTTTCAGATTTCCACGTTCGGTGCCTCCTACTTGGCTGGAATCACGGCTTCAGAAATCACTGATCAAGCAGAAAAAGCCTTGATTGTATTGGCCAATAACACAGACAGCCCGATACACATTGCCCGCGACGGCTTTATGACTGGTTTTCAGGGCACGTGTGAAACCACGTACCTGGCCAACGACTGGACCGGCTACATCTCGGCCAACTTAGCCTATCGGAACATGAAAGAATGGAGTCAACAATATCCGTTCATCTTTCCGGTAGCAGGAGGTTCGAATGCCGGCATTTACCGCTATTCACGCGAATACGAATCCTGCCCCTACTTAGCCGGTATGGATATCGACCAATCTTATCTGTCTAATCAGATTACGGGATCGCTCATCAAGCACATCGACCGCTTAATTTATCACTATCTCAGCGAATGGACCACAACCGGAAACCTTCCTGCTTCCCAGTTCTACGGTCTGGAAAGCGGATATGTAGATTGGGTAATATCCCCCCTCTTTCAGGATGTTCTTCAATCACTTGTAGAAAATCACCGTCAAACAGCCATTACTAAGGAAAAAGCTTATCATGAAGCCATTCAACCATAACATACTCGTTTTACTCTGCTTATTGTTCTTGGCAGGATGCCAGGAATCCGACGAAATATCCGACAACCGCCAATGGACCGAACAGACCGTTGCTGTGGTACTTCCTATGAACAAAGGACTGGACCAGCACTGGAAACGAACCTTGGGGTTGCTGCAAAAGCATCTGGAGCAGGCTTTCAGAAATCAACCGGCCGGCATTCGGCTGAATTTTGAATACTACGACGAAAATGACGAGCAACTCTCCCAATTAGCCAATCAATTAGCTAAACGGCAAGACATTTATGCTGTGATTGGAGGATTGTATTCTTCCAATGCCACCATTTTGGCCACCGAGCTGGCACACTACAGTAAGGAATTCTTCACCTTAGCCACCACGGAAGAATTGGTACGGGCCCACGCTAATTCGGGGCATCTATGGGCCATGACCGAAACCGACATTACCCAGTGTGAAGTATTACTATCGAAAGTCATCAACTACGAAGGAAAAAGCGTAGCCCTACTGGTCAAGGAAAACGACAGCTATGGCAAAACCTTCATTGACTGGTTTGCTTTCCAGGCCAAAGAATTGGGATTGGAGAATAAAGGAACTTTTACCTACCGCTCAGACAACGTTGCGGAAGTCAGCCAGCAAGCAGCTGGTTGCGGAGCGGAGTATGTAATCTGTACCCCTTCCGAGATAGAAGAAATTGCCCCCATGCTGCGCGCTTTCCAACAGAAAGCGCGTACCGGTGTGGAAGTACCCCGTACCCTCTTTGCCGATACAGCGTATGGAGCAGATGTCATCGCTACCGTAGGACCGATTTCAGAAGGTATGGAAGGCATCACTTTTGGAGCATCACCCGAATCGGGCTTCGAAGTATCCTATGAAACCTGTTTTGGCGAAAGCACTACATTGGGTGAAGCCCAAGTCTATGATGCGGCCATGTTGCTGGCTTATGCATCCTGGTACCAGGTATTGCACCCGGATGCTACCTTGCAAAAGGCACTACGCACCTTAGTAACAGGCAAGGATGCCAATATGGGCAGTTGGATGGGGGAAGACATACGTATGGTAATAGATGCTCTGGCCAACGGGCAGCATCCTTCGCTGCAAGGCGCTTCCGGTTCGTTGGATTTCGACGCAAAAGTTTTCACCAATGTATTGACCACCACCTACTACAATTTCAAGGTGTATAACGGAAAATACATCATCTTAGACTACAATACCAGCGATGGCAGTAACCGTACCGATGCTACATTGGCCGGATGGAACTGGAAAGCCAGCCAGATGCAAGATTTCAATGATTCCGAAAGCGTGACCTATCCCGAGCACCATAGCAATTGGGCCTTATTAGTCGCCACTTCGACCACTTGGAATAATTACCGACACCAAGCAGATATTCTGGCTATCTATCAGCAATTGAAAGCCTCGGGATATCCCGATGATCATATCATCTTGATTCTGGAAGACGACATTGCTCATTCACCATCCAATCCGCATCCAGGTACCGTCCAAGTAACTCTGGGAGGAAAAAACCTGTACGAAAACGTAGAAATAGACTACAAGATGTCAGAATTGCAGCCGCATGACTTCCTGCAAATCCTGAGCGGACCATCCAGTCCTCAGTTGCCCAAAGTCATTGAATCTACCCAGCACGACAATGTATTCATCTTCTGGAGCGGACACGGCATGCCGAAATACCTTTGCTGGCATGAAACCGCAGATGCACTGAACGGAGAGGATTTGCGGACTACGTTCAGCGACATGCATCGGCAGAAACGGTACCGCAAGATACTGATGATGGTAGAAACCTGCTTTTCGGGAGGAGTGGTCGAAGCCTGTGAAGGCATTCCTGGCCTGCTTTTCTTCACGGCAGCCAATGGCGACGAAACCTCCAAGGCTGATATCTTTAACGAAGAGCTCAATGTGTGGATGAGCAATCGCTTCACCTCTACCTGCATCGAACAGTTGTCAGCACAGCCCGACGTCAGTTTACGCGACCTGTACTACCGCCTGTTCATCAACACAGTGGGTAGCCATGTCATGGTATACAACGCTCCTTTCTACGGAAATATGTACCAACAGAATATGGGAGAATTCATTCACTTTAAATAAATACATAACCAAAAAAATGATGAATAAAATTTTAAATTTATGGCTAATATGTCTCCTTTGCTTCGTTGCCTCAAGCTGTGACGACACCCAGGAAAAGCCCAGCCAACACACGCTGGTAGGAAAATGGTATTACGTGATTACCCAGGAAAAGGAAAGCGACCAGTGGTTTGATTTTCCCATGCCCTTGGATGGAGCAGAGATGTTCATGGAATTCCTACCCGACCATACCGCTTCCATCGTCCGCACAGTGGGCGACCAGGTGCAATCGCAGCATTTCTCGTGGGAACTGTTGCCGGATGGCAGTCTCAAATTGAAAGGCAAAATCACAGGACGCATTGTTTTTGCCAATAATAACCGTTTCTATTGGGAAACCGCTACCACTACCGATTCATTTTCCGGTGAGGTACTGGAAGGTGTCTTCCGCGATGTGTACGACCGCCATCCGGCCCCGGCCGATAAACCGGGAGTTATCACGGAACGTCCTCAGGGAAAGGTAAGCCACTTCAGCATGAAAGGACGCAACCATTACTACAAGCTGGGGATGGGCAGTAATCTGCCATTCTATGGGAAGACCGTGGAAGCGGTAGAAGGAGAAGATGGCGTACTTTACCTGAAAAATCTCTTGCCAGTTCTAGGACTTCCGGATGATTATTACATCAAAGCGGTGGTGAACAACGACCGCATCCTAGTGCCTCTTCCGCAGGTGATTTCTACCAAAGGCAAGCTGATAAAGTATCTGTGGCGCGGTGTATATCAGTACAAAACCGGAGGTGTGCCGGGCGAATTTGTGGCGAATCGTGACAAACGATTCATCACCTTCATGAAGGATGAAAAAGGAAGCTTTCAGTTGGTAGAAGAGACCGACCGATTAGGCATCGGCTTATGCGATGTCCAAGGAGACTGGGTGGGTAAACACCTCGACCCATCGGTGGCGTATGCCATCAGTGAAATGAAGCTGAAACCTTCGAACATAGATCTGGTGACCCCACCGACCGGACTGCCCGTTCAGGATTTCTTGTTCAAAGGAGTGATAGGAAGTGATAAAATAGAATTGGTGTACACCGGAAAGATGATTCAGCAGGGTCAGGAAGTATATCTGCAAGGCCTGGGTCAGGTGCTGCCTGATGCCTGGGTCAAAGGAATGTTCCACTCCACAGGAGACCACCCTTACCTGGCTATTCCCAGCGAACAGTACCTGGGAGAGAGCAAAGGAATGGCCTGGTATTTTTATGGAGACCGCGTGGAAGAGAAGATTCATGAACCGACTGGTACCCTCCGTTTGGAACATCATCTTTTTGAAGCTGGCGATTCGTTGAGGCTCGACTACAATCCTCAGGATAGGACACTGAGCACTCGTGAAGACGAAGGCTTTGTTTGCAATGCCGGTACAACAGACGGGTATATGACGAATGAATTGCGAGAGATAAGGATTACCCTGACCGATGAAACCGTGTTTACCGCTCCTCTGATGATGGGTAATGTAGAAATACCGGCGATTTTCCAGGTGACAGATGCCGAAAAAAAACTATGCCAGGTAGGTAGCGGCATCATCCATGAACCAGATGAAGACATCTTCTACGGTACGGCAGTCATGACGATGGCATTCGGCAAACTGGAAATTCCAGCGGAGGTCAACGGATATCAAGTGGTAGCTGTAGGACCGGGTGCGTTTTTGAATTGCAAGCATCTGACGGAGGTGGTTTTACCCGCCAGTGTGACGCGAATAGGTGATTGGGCATTTATGAATACGGGACTGACCACGATGCGTCTGCCTCAGCTCACTCACTTGGGCGAAGGAGCGTTGTCGGGTTGCGACCAACTGACTGAGATTGAAATTCCGGGCAGTCTGAAGAAGGTGGGTCAATTTGCCTTTGATGAAAGCGAATACCTGGAGAAAGTGGTGATTCAGTCGGGAGTAACAGAAATTGCCCGCTGTGCCTTTGTGTTCTGTTACAGACTTCAGACGCTGGAATGGCAGTCGCCAGCAACGGTGAAAAAAATCGGCTCTTTGGCATTCAAATGTACGGACTTCACATCGGTTACCCTTCCGGCCAGCCTTACCATGATTGGCGAAGGTGCGTTCAGTGTGTGCACTAACTTGCAGAAGGTGGTTTGCGAAGCAGAGGTGCCACCTGCTATCGTGGACGTGCGCAATGAGGAATATATCTTCGATGACTTGCCGGCAGATGCAGTCCTTTACGTGCCGCAAGGCAGCGTAGAAGCTTATAGTCAGGCACCCGGTTGGAACGTCTTCCTGAATCTTGGAGGCATTCACCCCATCGCCCAATAATAGTACTCAACAATGAAAAGTAATGTAATCATGAAAACAGCTGAGAATAGATACAGTAACCGATGGAAGATAGCCCATAAGCTATCCTCATTGGTCTGGATCGGTATCTTCCTGCTCCTGCTGGCAGTGAGCTGCAAGTCGAATTCGGAAGATGAGCTTGTTGTAGCCAAGGTCTATGTACCCGAAGCCCCTTCTTATACCGATGCCCACATGTGGTACATCGAACGGAACGACCGTGGACAAGGAGCCGACGTGTTCTACATCCCTTCAACGTGGGAATTTGACTGGTATACCCCTGACAGTGTTATCAGCCATTGGGCCAATCCCTCCCTGTCCCTACACCGCAAACATATGATGACCGAAATGACAGAAATAGCCAAGTATATGGCCGATGGGAACAACTTCTATTCACCTCATTATCGTCACATTACGCTCAACACCTGGGCAACCTTGAACGAAGATACCATTCGACGCAGGTATGAAGAAGTGGCATGGAAAGATGTGAAGAATGCTTTCGAACATTATCTCACCCACTATAACCAAGGACGTCCGTTCATCCTGGCAGGTTTCAGCCAGGGAGGAAAATCGGTAGTGGAACTTCTCAAAACACTTCCCGAAAAGCATCGGCCACAATTGATTGCGGCCTATGTACTGGGCTATAAAGTCACTCCGGATGACGTGCAGCAGGCCCCGTGGATCAAGGCCGCACAAGGAGCTACTGACACAGGAGTAACCATCTGCTACAATTCCGTGTCCGATGTAAAACACCTAAAACCAGTGATTAGTGCACCCAACATGATGTGCATCAACCCCGTGAATTGGAAAACCGATGCTACACCAGCCACTTTGCACGACACCATTACAGTGACTCTTTCGCCCGAACACAAAGTATTAGTACTGAAAGGATTTGACGGAAGCTATCTGCCCAACATTCTCAACATACTGAATGTAGGCGACTATCACGGTATTGAGCCTTGGGTATACAGCAAATGTCTGCACCAAAACATACAGCAGCGCATTCGTGCCCATCACCAACCACTGAAATAACCAATTAATTTTAATAATATCAAGTATGAAAAAAAACTTCAAATGGATGTCAGCTATGCTGACCATGTGTATTCTGACAATCACGATGACAATTGTTTCTTGCAGTGATGATGACGAAAAAACCGATGTATGGTATGCTTTAGGCTTCACCGAAATAAACACCTCAAGCCCCGATGCCTTACGTGAAATGAGTGAAATTGAAGCTGCCTACAAGAAAGCACTCGGTATTACCGAAGTCCCTTTCAGCAAATTTGGAACCATTGAAGAGTGTGACCAACAAGTACTTAACGCTTGCCAGCAAGCTGAAAATGCCTTAAAAGACAAAAAATGGAAAGGTACTTATGTATTCGAGATTACAAATGCCAACTCCGAACAGGTTATCTACAACAAAAAATACAAGGCAAATGACGACAATTCCCTGTTGTAATTTGCCACGATAAAAATAAAAAAAACTTCTTGTACCTTTAGACCTTAAAACAATTATACAACAAGACAATGAGGCATATTATTTTTATACTCTTTTGGGGGTTAACAACTACAATTCAAGCAAACACCCCCTCCGTTTCAACAGATTCCATCCATACGCTGAAGCATGTGTTGAAAATTCATCTGAATTATCCAGACAGTGCCCTCCAGTTGCTGGACTCTATGGAAGAAAGTCAGCAGATACCGCCCTGTGTGGCTGATGCCCAACGCGCTATGATATACTCCGGACTGAACAAATATCACCAGACCATCAATTATGCCCAAAAAGCCCTGGCAGACGATTCGCTGTTGCGGCATCCTAGATATTACCTGCAGGCCATTTCGCATAATCTGGAGGCGCACCAGCAGCTCTCTGAATATAAACAATGCCTGCAGATACTCCAGCAAGGCATTGCGTATGCCCGCAGCATCCAGAATACCACCGCCGAAGCCAACTACCTGTTTACCGCCGGACAGATTTATTTCCAACTCAACAACCGGAACGAAGCTTTTCGTAATTTCCAGCTGGCCATCAGACTGGCCGAACAGGCACCTCCCCCCAAGCTCAAGCCCTACCTGTCTTTCTTTTACGGAGAGCTGAGCAACCTCCTCTTACAGGAACAGCGCTACGAAGAAGCACTTCAGCTGTGTCATAAACGCGAGAAACTCATTGCACAGCTGCAGACCTTTCCCCGAATCCCCTTGGGATATATCGACCAGCAATATGCGTACCTCTACAGCAAGCAGGCCACCATATTTTATAAGATGAACCGGAAAGCGGAATCGGCTGCCAGCTACCGGAAGTTCAATCAGACCCAAGCCAGTCAAAAGCCGCAGGGAAAGGAAGCCATCCTCCCCTATTGGCTCGAAACCGGACAGTTTGACCTAATCATCGAGTACCTTACCCGGCTGACTCCTCCGGCAGATACCATCAACCAGAACTATGCCGCACAGTTGGCCACCCTGGCAAAAGCCTACCAGGGCAACCGGCAATACGAGGCGGCCTACCACTGCCAGCTGCGCCTCACCGCCATCAACGACAGCCTGTACCAGCAAAACAAGAAAGAGGAAATAGCCGAACTGGCCACCTTGTATCAGCTCCGGGAAAAAGAACTGGAAATCAAACAGCAGCAAGAGCAGGCACAGAAAGCCTTGCTCCTGCGCAACTGGATGACCGGTGCCTTCATCCTGACCTTTGTCCTGCTGTGGACCACCTGGCATCATCTCCGCATCACCCAACGGAAAAACAAACTGATGGCCAACAGCATCAATACCGTACTGGCCTGTGAAGAGAAAATAGAGCACCTGGAAAAACAGATTTCAGAACATACCCCTTCCCGAGAACATGAAGAAGAGGAAGAAGAGGAAAAATACGAAGAGGATGAAAGAGACGAATACCGGACCTTCAAGCGCATCGAGAGAATCATCAAAGATGAAAAATTGTATCTGAAGCCGGACCTGAACCGCCAGGAAATCCTGGATCAGCTCAACATGGACAAGAACCATTTTGCCAGACTGATGCAACACCATTTGCAGATGTCGCTTCCGCAGTACCTCACCGAACTGCGAATCAAACACGCCATCGCCTTGCTGAAGGACCAGCCCAACTACACCATCAAGGCCATTGCCGATGAATCGGGCTTCAATAACCTACGGAATTTCCAGCGGATATTCAAAACCAAAACGGGCATGACTCCCACTGAATATAAAACCGCCATCAATCAGAAAGGATAATTCGAAAAAAATGCCTACTTTTGTGAGATAAAACATATCTAATATTTTTTTCACATGAAC
>Escalade_p2__coassemble_721_pt1 | contig 33503 bp, 26 predicted proteins | sample Escalade_p2__metabat2_high_PE_010 | metagenome-assembled genome bin Escalade_p2
TTACCTTGACTGAATTTTCGGAAAATAGCTTCTGAATCTTCGCGTGTATAACTAAAGCTATACACAAGACTCTTTAATTCCTCACCTTCATCCAAATGGATGGCAAAACCTTTCTGTGCCCCTGGACGTTCGAAGGGTTGCAATCCTATAGCTGAAATTTTGGTTCCCCAAAAGATATTGACCATCTTTTTACCATCTTTCAAAAACTCATGAGCAGGCACACAATAAAGATAACCAATATAGGGCTTATCCACTTGCTTACAAACATATTCGCTCTGTCCCTGAGGCAGATCACACATGGCAAAAAAGAGTGCTACATCGATATCGCTGGTCAAATCCATCACTTCGGTTTGAAAACCATAATGCTGCGCAAGTCCGAGGTAATCTATATTATAACGCATTTTCTCAAAAAACTTAATCTGAGGAAGCTGCTGTAGGAAAGTCTTGAACTCCGTAATCTTCATGCGCTGTATAAATACTTCTTCAGCGGTTTTTGGCTGTCGATAAAGAGTTGGCAAATTCTTGGGATAGTCGGCACCCTGCCCTCGGAAAAGATAGGCATAGTCAATAGCTGTAGGTAGCAGTATGTAATTCCCTTTAGACACTTGTATACGTTCAAACTTACCCTCTGGGGGTATGATACCAAGATGTGAATTTTGGAGTTCCACCTTTGAAAGGCGAGACATCTGAAAAAGACTAATGGCCTCTCTCAACTCCTGAGGACTATTGAAATGCATTTCTGGTGGCATAAAGCACCAAGAGGTTGTATTTTTATTCATCAATTTCACTGTTAAATGTAAGCAGTCACTTTAGACCCGTTATGATCCTAAAGAAACAGATGATGATATGGTTTACTAAATATCCAATTTCATTTTACGCAACGTCTGCAATAGAGCAGGAAGGTCACGATGAATTACTTTATATATTTCTTCTGCATCAATGTGATGATATTCATGTGCTATAACATTGCGAAGACCCATTATCTCACGCCAAGGAATTTCAGGATACCTTGCCAAATAACCGGGATTTTTTGCATCAAGTGCTTTAGCACTTTCTCCTATAAGGATTAGCTGCATACATACTCCACCAAGCGCAAACATTCCCTCCGGACTATTCAAAAAATCGTCTGCACAGAGAATATTACGAGTCTGCCCTTGTACTAAAAGAACAGCTTCTTCCATTCTTTCCAATAAGGAGAATATTCTGGTTTCGCTATACATAAATCAAATCCTTTTCTACTTCTTTTCCAAAAAGCGTATCAGATAGTTGATCTCTCAATCTCACTACATCTACCGAACAACCGAAAAGCTTCTCTAAATCCATCTTCATACGAATACGCATAAACAGGTCGGCTTCTCCTTCATAGGCTACATCTACATCGCTGTCTGGCTGCTGCTCGCCTCGAGCTACCGAACCAAACAGGGCCATCCGCTTCACGCCTTGCTGACGAGCTACTGTTTCATAATAGCTGCGCAACAATTCTTTATATTCTGAAGTAGTTTTCATGAGCAATAAGGGGTTCTAAATTACTGACTACACAAAGATAAGATTTATTTTTGAGAATCCCCCCTACTCTTCGGGTATTTCTTCCAGCTGCGAGGCATCGATGTCGACGGTGGCGTAGCCCAGGAGGTCGATCTTGATGCAGAAGCGGGTGTGGTTGCGGCTTTGGCGCACCAGGTAGCCGGTCATGCCTTGCAGCTTGCCTCTGGTGATGAGTACGCGGCTGCCTATCTGCAATCCGCTGGAGTCTAGAGTGACGGGGGTATCGGCCTCGCTCACCAGCTGGCGGAAGAGTTGCATCTGGGGGTCGGGTATCACGGCAAAGGGGGTGACCAGGGCGCCGTCTTTGCGGGTGGCGCGGTCTTTGAGGAAGTGCAGCACGAAGGGGTTCTGTGCCTTGATGGCGTAGCGCACGCGCTCGGTGCAGCGCACGAAGAGGAAGCAGGGACACACCACTCGGGTGACCCAACGCTTACGGCCGCTCTCGGGCTGTTCGTGCAGGCTGCGCTGCTGGGGTACGTAGGTCTCTAACCGGCAGGGGCCTTGCGGATGGGGAAGACTGGCCCACTTGTGGAGCTTCTTCTCGCACGACTTCTCGGTGTTGGGGGTCACTACGGCAATGTACCAACGGGGAATGTCTGGTTCCATAGGTGTTACTGGGGGTTAGCGGACGTTCGGCACGCCTACGGCGTCGGCAAGCGCAGGGGTGGCTTGTCTGTAAAGGGAGGGACTGCATTCGAACGGACGAAGGGCAGTATCCGGCTTAACATGTTCAGATTTATTCATAATCCGCTACAAAGATAGATAAAATGTATTAACTAGAACATACAATATACAGGTTTTTTAATGTTTTGGGACAGATTTTGGCTATTAAGGCGGGTGTGAGGGGAAAAAAGGGATAAAAAAATCCCTGCCAGGGAGGGATTCCGCAGGCAGGGAGGGTAAGAAGGTGTGTGGGGCGCAGGGGCCCACAGAGGGGTTAGACGAGGTGTCCGATCCACTCGTCGCGCTCGCCGGGCAGAAGGTCGATGACCGGAATTTCTACCAGGGTGTAGCAGCCGGGCTGCTGACGCAGGGCGGCACGGGCGGCGCATACCAGTACCTGGGCGGTAAGGGCGGGGTTATTGATGCGCATGGTGAATTCGAACAGCTGGTTCTGGGTTTTGCCGGACACGCCTTTGCGGGTGAGCTGTACGCCATGGCCCATATCGAGCAGGGCGTCTACGCTGGGCACTTGCTGCACGTGGGTTTCATCGTGTACAAAGTAGGGGTCGGCCTTGATGGCGGCGGCCACGGTCTGGAAGTCGTAACCTTCGTGCAGCTCGATGTAGACCATGCGGCGATGGATGCCGGTGCCGGTGGGGATGGTCATGGAGAGGGCGGCCTTGACGCCTTCGATGGCTTTCACGGCTACGGTGTGGCCCATGCTCATGCCGGGACCGAAGTTGGTGTAGGTGATGCCTTTGGGGGCAATGGCCTGGAGCAGGGTGCGCACCACGGAGTCGCTTCCGGGATCCCAGCCGGCAGAGATAACGGCGGATACGCCGTGGGCACGGGCCACTTCGCCCAGGCTGCGGCGGAGGTCGAGGATGCCGGTGTGGATGTCGAAGCTATCGACGGTGTGGATGCCCAGGGAGAGGATGTCGCGGGCGTATTCTTCTACCTTGCGGGTGGGTGTGCAGAGGATGGCCACGGCTACATCTTGCAGCTGGCGGATGTTTTGCACTACGGGGTAGGCGCTGAGTTCGGCGGGGCAGTTCTCGGCTCCGGCACGGCGCACGATGCCGGCTACTTCGAAGTCGGGCGAGGCCTGAAGGGCTTCGAGTACGTAGCGGCCTATGTTGCCATATCCTACAATGGCGGCTCTTACTTTTTTCATACTTTTATTGGTTTTAATTGTCATCTTTCTATTTTATCGGCGCAAAAATAATCTTTTTATTCAAAATGAATGGTATGGATTTGGCAGGAATCTTTTTATTTTGATTTTTTTTATGTACTTTCGCACAAAATCTTAAAATCAATAGTGACATCATGATAGAATATCTGCGCGGAGAATTGGCGGAATTGTCGCCGGCCAATGCGGTAATCGACTGTAACGGGGTGGGTTATCTGACCAACATCTCACTGAATACGTATAGTGCCATTCAGGGCAAGAAGGAGTGTAAGCTGTATGTGTACGAGGCTATACGCGAGGATGCGTATGTGCTCTTCGGCTTTGCCACGAAGCAGGAAAGGGAGTTGTTCTTGCTGCTGATCTCGGTGTCGGGCATCGGGGGGAATACGGCAAGGATGATTCTGTCGGCACTGTCGCCGGCGGAGCTGGTGAATGTGATCAGCTCGGAGAATGCGTCGCTGCTGAAGTCGGTGAAGGGCATCGGGCTGAAGACGGCGCAGCGCATCATCGTGGATCTGAAGGATAAGATTAAGACGGGGGCTGTGGCGGGCGTGGCCGACGGTACGCTGCCTTTGATGCCGGCGGCCAACTCGGAGGTGATGGACGAGGCGGTAGCGGCGCTGACGATGCTGGGCTTTGCACAGGCGGCTTCGCAGAAGGTGGTGACGGCCATCGTGAAGGAGGAACCGGGGGCGCCGGTGGAACAGGTGATCAAACTGGCGCTGAAACGGCTGTAACGGGATTATTCAACGGAAAAGATAATAGGATTTATGAGAGGAAGAAGTCAATCGGCTGCCCAGCGACCCAGGCGAAGCAGCAAACCGAAGCCCAGCGGGAAGCGCATCGGCAAGTCGAAACCTGCCAAGGCGAACAACCAGCTGAATAGAAGAGTGAAGTGAGGGGGGCATACAGCAATCGCCTGCCAGCAGAACAGGGTCTGCAGGCAGGCGATTGCTGTATGTATGCCTGAACGTATCTTACAGGGCAATAATTTCTTCGGGGGCCGGAGTGAGTTTTTCAATGCCTTCGGCGGTAACTGCCCAGGAGTTTTCGATACCTACGGGGCCGATGCCGGGAAGTACTATCTTGGGTTCGAGGGCGAATACCATACCGGGCTCCAGCTCTTGCTGCATGCGGGGGGCCAGCACGGGGGCTTCGTTGATTTCGAGGCCGATGCCGTGGCCGATGAACTTGGCCTTCTGCCCTACTCCCATGAAGTAGTCGGCAAAGCCGGCTTGCTGTACTTTGTCCAGGGCCAGCTGGTAGAGGTCTTGACACACCACACCGGGCTTGGCTACGGCGGCAATGGAGGCCTGGATGTCGAGGCAGGTTTGATGGGCGGCGTAGGCGGTGTCGGGCAGGCGGCCGATGGAGTAGACGCGGCTCATATCGCTCATGTAGCCCAGGAAGTTACCGCCCATATCTACCATGAAGGTCTGTCCTTCTTGCAGCAGGGTGCCGTTGGCGCCACCGGGCAGGGAGGGGTCGATGCCCTGACCGCCCAGAGCGAAGTCGTAGGGCGAGGGGGAAGCGGCATTGTCGCCTGCCAGCAGGCTGCCCATGAAGATTTCCATGCTACGGCCATACACGCGGAAGAGGCCAAGGCTGCCTTCCAGACGCATGAGGCGTTCTACTTCGATGGAGAGGGCGCGGTCGGTCATGCCGGGACGGTAGACAGCGGGTATCTGGGCATAGGCACGGGCATGGGCCTGGCCGGAACGACGGAACATCTCTACTTCGAACTCGGTCTTCACGCTACGGGCCTGACGGATGAGGGCGTTGCCGCAGGGCAGCACTTCGGCATCGGGGAAGCAGGCGGCCAGACGGGTGTACTCGCTGTAGGGAAGTTCGTCGCCTTCGAGCATCAGACGCCGGGGCTGGGGCAAACCGCAATCGGCAATGAGCTGGGAGAGCTGTTCGGGCTTGCGGAGCTCGTGGATGTGTTCGCCCTTGAGGTTATTGGGGCGCTTCACAAAAAGATGGGCCGGGGCGTGAAGGGGCAGGTAGAGGTAGCCGCTGACTACGCTGCCGTAGGTATAGAGCAGATTGACATTGCAGGTAAAGATGGCGGCATCGATGTCTTGCTGGGCCATCAGGGCGCGGATTTTGTCGCGCCGTTGTTTTAATTCGGGTAATAACATATCGATTATTGTTTATTAGGTTTCGGATTTGAAAAAATGTGGCGCAAAGATAGCGATAAATCCGGATTATCACTATTTTTGCAGGGTTGATTTAACCCCTAGAGCTATGCTAAGCAAACTGAAACTCAATCAGCTGTATTTTAAGGATACGCAATTTGCCAACCTGATGACGCGACGCATCTTCAATGTGTTGCTGATAGCCAATCCGTATGACGCTTTTATGCTGGAGGATGACGGACGGATAGACGAGAAAATATTCAACGAGTATACGTCGCTGTCGCTGCGCTACCCTCCCCGATTCTGCCAGGTGACGACGTGTGAAGAGGCGCTGGCGCAACTGTCGGCCATGCCCTACGACTTGATTATCTGTATGCCGGGAACGGGCGATAACGAGAGTTTCGACGTGGCACGCAGCATCAAGAGTCTGTACGAGCATATTCCGATGGTGATTCTGACGCCTTTCAGCCACGGCATCACGAAGCGGATCATGGGCGAGGACCTGAGCATGTTTGAGTATGTGTTCTGCTGGCTGGGCAATACGGACTTGCTGCTGTCTATCATCAAGCTGATAGAGGATAAGATGAACCTGGAGCATGATGTGAACGAGGTGGGCGTGCAGCTGATATTACTGGTGGAGGACGGGATACGGTTCTATTCGTCGATCTTGCCGAACTTGTATAAGTTTGTGCTGAAGCAGAGCCAGGAGTTCTCGACCGAGGCGCTGAATGCGCACCAGCGGACGCTGCGCATGAGGGGACGGCCCAAAATAGTGCTGGCGCGTACGTACGAGGAGGCCAGCGGACTGTATGAGCGATTCAAGAACAATATCCTGGGGGTGGTGACGGATGTGAGATTCCCCCTAACGGAGGGGGGCGAAAAGGATGGACTGGCGGGCATCAGGCTCTGTGCGGAGATAAGACGGGAGGATCCGTTTGTGCCAATCATCATACAGTCGTCGGAAACGGAGAATGTGGCGTATGCGGCGAAGTATGGGGCGGCATTCATCGACAAGAATTCGAAGAAGATGGACGTGGACTTGCGCCGCAGCGTGATGGAGAATTTCGGGTTCGGGGATTTCGTGTTCCGGAATCCGGATACGCACGAGGAGATAGCACGGGTAAGGAACCTGAAGGAGTTGCAGAATATCTTGTTTGCCATTCCGGCGGAGTCGTTTCTCTTTCATATCAGCCGGAATCATGTGAGCCGATGGCTATACTCCAGGGCGATGTTTCCGGTGGCGGAGTTTCTGAAACCGATTACCTGGAACAGCCTGCAGGATGTGGATGCGCACCGAAGGATTATATTCGAGGCTATCGTGAAGTACAGGAAGATGAAGAACCAGGGGGTGGTGGCGGTGTTCAAACGGGATCGCTTTGACCGCTATTCTAACTTTGCCCGCATCGGCGAGGGGTCGCTGGGAGGCAAAGGGCGTGGTCTGGCGTTTATCGACAACCTGGTGAAACGGCATCCGGAATTCGAGGAGTTTGAGAATGCACGGGTGGCCATCCCCAAAACGGTGGTGCTGTGTACGGATGTGTTCGACGAGTTTATGGAGACGAATAATCTGTATCAGGTGGCGCTGAGCGATGCGGATGATGAGACTATCTTGCGGTATTTCGTGAAGGCGAAACTGCCCGACCGGCTGGTGGAGGATTTCTTTACGTTCTTCGACGTGGTGAAGTCGCCCATCGCTATACGGTCGTCGTCGCTGCTGGAGGACTCGCACTACCAGCCGTTTGCCGGAATCTACAACACGTATATGATTCCGTATCTGGATGATAAGTATGAAATGCTGAGAATGCTGTCGGATGCTATCAAGGGGGTGTATGCTTCGGTGTATTTCCGCGATTCGAAGGCGTATATGCAGGCTACCAGCAACGTGATAGACCAGGAGAAGATGGCGGTGATTCTGCAGGAGGTGGTGGGCAACCAGTATGGCGACCGCTATTATCCGAGCATGTCGGGCGTGGCGCGCTCGCTGAACTATTATCCGATAGGCGACGAACAGGCGGAAGAGGGTACGGTGAACCTGGCACTGGGACTGGGCAAGTATATCGTGGACGGGGGCATGACGCTGAGGTTCTCGCCTTATCACCCTACCCGGGTGCTGCAGACCAGCGAGCTGGAGATAGCTTTGAAGGAGACGCAGACGAGATTCTATGCGCTGGATTTGAGCAACGCAGGGCATAACTTCTCGATAGACGACGGATTTAACTTGCTGAAACTGCACGTGAAGGAGGCGGAAAAGGACGGGGCGCTGCGCTACATCGCATCGACGTATGACCCGTATGACCAGGTGATTCACGACGGACTGTATCCGGGGGGCAGAAAGGTGATTACGTTTGCCAATATCTTACAGCATGATGTGTTTCCGCTGGCCCGGCTGCTGCAACTGGCACTGAAGTACGGACAGGAGGAGATGCGGAGACCGGTGGAGATAGAGTTTGCGGCTACCATGAGCCGCGAAAAGGATAAGTCGGGCACGTTCTATCTGCTGCAGATAAGGCCGATAGTGGACAGCAAGGAGATGCTGGACGAGGACTTGACGGCGATTCCCGACGAAGAGGTGATTCTGCGCTCGGAGAATTCGCTGGGACATGGCATTATGCATGAACTGCACGATGTGGTGTATGTGAAGACGGAGCATTACAGTGCCTCGCACAACCAGGAGATAGCCTGGGAGATAGAAAAACTGAACAAGCAGTTCCTGGATGAGGGGAAGAATTATGTGCTGGTGGGACCGGGACGCTGGGGAAGCAGTGATACGTGGCTGGGAATTCCGGTGAAGTGGCCGCACATCAGCGCGGCAAAGGTGATTGTGGAGGCGGGACTGACGAATTATCGGGTGGACCCGAGCCAGGGTACGCATTTCTTCCAGAACCTGACGTCGTTTGGCGTGGGGTATTTCACCATCAATGCGTATATGAACGACGGGGTGTACGACCAGGAGTTTCTGAATGCGCAACCGGCCGTACACGAAACGGAGTATCTGAGGCATGTGCGCTTTGAACAGCCCATCACGGTGAAGATGGACGGCAAGAAGAAACGGGGCGTGGTGATGAAGCCGGGAGTGTGAAGGCACTCACCGGCTGTTACGGTATTCCAAGGGGCTCATGCCGACGTGGCGCTTGAAGTATTTGCCGAAGAAGGAGAGGTTGGCAAAGTTCAGGGAGTCGGATATGGACTGGATGGAGAGGTTGGTGAGCTTCAGCTGTGACTTGATGTCCATAATCACAGCGGAGGAAATGATGTCCATACAGGTCTGGCCGGTGACTTGCTTCACTACACTGCAGAGGTAGGCGTGGGTAATGCCTAGCTGGCTGGCGTACCAGGATACGTTGCGCGTGTGGGCGTAGTGCTTCATCACCAGCTGGCCGAAGTCGCGGCAGAGTTGTTCGTTCTTGGTGAGGCCGCCTTGCTCGTAGCTGACGTCGCGATAGGCCATGGCAATACCCAGCTGAACGTTGGAGAAGAGGCCGGGGGCCAGCATGTTGCGCTGCTTCTCGTCGAAGAATTCATACAGACGAATCAGAAACTTGTAATAGTCGAGCATCAGATCAAAACCTTCGGGGGTGAGGTGATTGACGGGGGAATCGAAGGCCAGGTAGGTGATGTCGAGCACTTGCTTCAGGCGGTCTTCGCGCTGCAGAAACTGCTGGGAAAAGCCGAGAATGTAGAGAGAGAGATCGCCCTCGATGCTGGATATCTGAAAGATGGTGCCGGGAGGCAGAACGACAAAATCATGGGGGACTACTTCGATCTGCTTTAAATTGACGGCGGCATTGATTTTGCCTCCGGTACAGAGAACGCACATCTCGCACTTCAGGCGTACGGGATAATTGGCGTACATATTCAACAGGTCTCTACTGACGTCGGTGCCCGCTATCCAGTCGGCCGGCAAATCTATATGGGGTAGTTCTTTTTCTATCATCGTTTCAACTCTTAGGTTAGGATACTCGGAAACCGGCTATAATTAAAGCGGCTTCTCATGCCCTACAAAGATAGAAAGTTTCGGAGGATATCGCTGAATAATCGGACTTAAATTTTAAAATTTGGCTACGTTTTCCGGAAGAAAAAGGCGACATTTCTGACATTTCTTAAAAAAATGACCAAAAAGAATAAAATATGACCTTGCAGATGTGAAATTAATTGAGGTTATTTGCGGCTGGTTAGCGGAAGTGACTGTATTTCTGCTAGTCGGGATATCTTAAACGAATTCGCAATCTTAAAAGCAAAACATCATGAAAAAAGGACTGTTGCCCTATCTGATGGGCATCGCACTGCTGTCGGCAGCCTGCTCTTCATCGACCGAAGTGGATGAGCTGACACAACCGGGATACGGAACCCTGGCTCTGGGAGTAACGGCGCAAACTGATTTTGAGGCTCTTACCCGCGCCGTAACAGAAAGTGAGTATGCCAATACGGCAAACTATACCGTGGAAATTCTGCAGAATGAGGAGGTGAAACAGTCGTTTACGTACAGCGAAAAACCGGCAACCATTACCCTGGCCAACGGTAGTTACCTGATTAAAGCGCACTATGGCAAGGAATCGGCGGCTTCGCGCACGGAGTTTTATATGGTGGGCAGCATGCCGTTTAGCGTGCAGGGCAAGGAGGTGACGCTGAACGTGGACTGTGCGCCTACGTGCGGCAAATTGCTGGTGAAGTTTAACACTACGGAGATGGACAAGCATTTCAGCGATTATTATGTGGTGTATGAAACGGAGGCGCTGAAAGCTGCAGGGGGAAATGCTACCTGGGCCAAGACGGATACGGAGCCTTGGTACGTGAAACTGAATACGGCCGGGGAAACGGTGAAGGCTACTGTGCATTATGTGCGCATGAGCGACGGTAAGAAGCAAACGCAGACGGTGAGCTACCGGATGGCACCCAACCAGAAATGGACGCTGAACATACAGCCGAAAAAGGATGCGGGAAACTTGGGCATCGATATTACTATCGACGAAAGTACCGTGGATCAGGATATCATCATCGACATTCCGTCGGAATGGCTTTAATCTTTCATCTTAATACTGTTATTATCTCATGAAATCGATCAAGACATATATATTCATAGCCCTGACGGGCTGCGTCGCACTGTGTGGATGCGAAATGAAAAATGAACTGATGGGGGAACGTACCGAAAATCTGCCGCAGGGGAAACTGGAACTGGGGGTGGCCCTGAAAAAGGTGGGCATCGATACGCAGGCTGTCAGGGCGCAAGGTGCTGAAACCGACCGCTTCCCCGTGAGCATCACGGGAACAAGCGAAGGCATTACGGAGGTGAAAAAGGAGTATGCTCAACTGACGGAGGTGCCTAAACCGCTGGAACTGCCGGTGGGCACGTATACGGTGGCTGCTCACTCGCCCATGGAACTGCTGCAACAAATGGAGGTGCCGTACTATGCGGGGGAACAGACCATGGTGATTCAAAAGGCTACTACGACGCAGACTACGGTGAAATGTACCATGCAGAACAGCCGCATAGCGCTGACGTACGGGGAGGATTTCAAAAAGAGCTTTACCAGCTGGACCATCACGCTGGATGACGGACTGAATCATGTGCTGACGTATACGCACGAGAACTTGAATCCGGCAGAGGTATACTGGCTGTTTGAAAAGGACAAGGTGAAACAGCTGACGGCCAACATCACAGCGGTAACGGCAAACGGAAACACGGTGACGGCTACGCGCAAGATGATTAAAGAGGAGGCGGCAAAACCGCAGGGTATCGATGAAATCTATTTCAAAGGTGGGGATGCCATCTTGATTCCAATGGGGGTGGAGGAATCGCCGGAAGGAAACGTCACGGGAATCACCCTGAAACCGTCGATCAATTTCGACAGCGACAACAAGGATGAATTCGTGGAACTGCCTACCGTGGACGAAACACCGCAACCGCCCGTAGAACCTGAACAGCCTACACCGCCAGCCGGCAACGAACCGACGCTGAACTTTGAAAAGGGGGTGGCGGATATCCGCTATATCAACGATAGGGAAATAGAATACTCGCTGCAAAAGCAACCGGCCAAATTTGACGCGGCACTCGCTGCACCGGCTGGTTTCGAGAAAATCGTGGTAATGATCGAGGGCGGTAACAAGGAATTCGATGCCATCCTGGCTGACCTGCAAATGGATGGTCAAAGTTTCTTACCGGACAAAGGTGGGGTGAATATCATCGGTAACACGCAATTCAATGAGCTGCTGGCCGGACAAGGACTGGCCGGTCCTACTAAAGGAAGCAAGGAGTATACTTTCCCTATCGGGGCGTTCTTCCAGTTTCTGAACCTTACCGGGGTAACCGATACGGACAAGGCGCATACATTTACCATTACCCTGACAGACGCACAGGGAAAGACGTGTGCCGATACGCTGAAAATTCACATTGTACAATAATTAGGAAGAAGGAAGACCATGAAATATAGTTATCTGTTATATACCTGGCTGATGGGATGGCTGCTGATGGCGTCTTGCCAGAACGAGGATCTGACGGAGGATGTAGGGTATTTGTGCATGGATATAGAAACCGTGACATTACTGAATCCGCAGACCAAAGCACCTGCAAACTATAACCCGAAACAACTGGCGGTGCGCATAAAAAATGAAAAGGGGGAAATTCAAGCGGAAACAACCGACCATACGCAATGGAACAAACCCATGGCGCTGAAGGTGGGTACGTATACCGTGGAAGCGGCATCCAACGGATTTGACGGACAAGAGGCGGGGTTTGACCTGCCCTACTACACCGGAAGCACTGAGGTGGTGGTGGAAGCCGGCAAACAGAAAACAGCTGCTCTGACGTGCCGGCTGGCGAACGTGAAGGTGACTGTGAACTACAGCGAGGAATTTGCCAGGTATTTCAAAGTGGCTACGACTACCGTTACGGCACAGCAGAAGGCGAACAGCACGCTGGATTTTGTGATGGGCTCGGCCCAGCTGGCGGGGTATTTTCCGGTAGACGACCTGAACGTGACGGTAAAGGTTACCAACCAGGCGGGAAACCAGTTCAGCAAAACGCAGGAAATCAAAGGGGTGAAGGCGCGCGACCATTACATCATACAGTACCGGATAGCTGAAACAGGCAACGGGGACATCGCCGTGGAAATCGATCCGAAGGAGAATAAGTATACGTTTACGTTTGATGTGAGCACCCGACCGAAAACAAGCTTGTCGGTGGAAACGGTGGATGCCTGGGGAACACTGGCTTATGCTTATGGAAAAGTGGCTACCGCTACCAGCGGACAGACCTTCGACGACAGTAAGTTCGGATTTGAGTACAAGGCTGCTTCGGCACAGGAATGGCAAACGGCCGGTGTGCGTAAGGAAGGGAGTCACTACAAGGCGGTAATCAAGGGGCTGCAACCGAAAACGGCGTATCAGGGACGCTTCGTCTACAAGAACGGAACAGAGGCTTTCAGCAGCCAGGAAACGACGTTCAACACGGAGGATACACCGGCTTTGCCCAACGGAAATCTGGACGACTGGTTCCAGAATGGCAAAACGTGGTATGCCTGCTCGCAGGCTTTCTTCAGCGAGAACGGGGCTTCGTGGTGGGACTCCAGCAATCCGGGAACGACTACGGGAATGGGGGCCTTGGTCAACAAGAATCCTACACAGGGCAATGCGGCCAACGTGCATACACCTGGAGGAAAGTCGGCCGAACTGAAGTCGCAGTATGCTTCGGCATTCGGCATCGGTAAATTTGCTGCGGCCAGCCTCTATGCCGGCAAGTTCAACAGCCTGGTGGGAGCCAATGGGGCAAAGATTGACTTCGGACAGCCGTTTACCGCCCGTCCGTCGGCTCTGAAGGGATGGTTCCGGTATACAGCGGGCAAAATAGATTATGTGGGTGAAAATACACCGAAAGAGGCCAACATCATCAAGGGAGAAACCGATGACCTCTGCTCTATTTTCATCGCCCTTACTACGCAATCGTTCCAGGTGGACAACACGCAGCTGGCTACCTTCGTAGACTGGCAGAACAACCCGGCCGTGATAGCGTATGGCGAACTGCCGGCTGCGGAAGCGGTGACCACGGCAAGCTGGAAGGAATTCAACGTGCAGCTGAAGTATAGAGACCTGAAAAAGAAACCTACACACTTGGTTATCGTGTGCTCGGCCAGCAAATATGGGGATTACTTCACCGGAAGCACTGGCAGCTTGATGTACGTGGATGACTTGGAACTGGTATATGACGAACCTATCTCACAATAACCCATGAAGAAACGAATTATCTTCTATATGTTGGCTTGGCTCTTAGGGCCAATAGCTGCCTCGGCCACTGCTCTGGAAGCTGGGACAGAGGCGGCCCGATGCCCGGCAATCAAGGGCGACAGCATCGTACTGACAGACTCGGCAGGCAACCGATACAAGGTGCCAATGTCGGTCATTGAAAGGCCGCAACCGAAAAAGAATAAAAAACTGGTGCGACCTAAACGGATAGACCGCGAAGTGATGAGAGCTACTTTCATTCCGCGAGGACAGTGGATGGCGGGAGGAACCATCTCGTATCAGGAACACGATGCGGAGAACTATAACTTCCTGGTGCTGAAGAATGTGGAAGGACTGGGATATACGTTCAAAGTGAGCCCGTACGTGGGCTATTTCTTCCGCAACAACATGGCTGCGGGCGTGCGATTTGCCTATAATCGGACGTATCTGGATATGGATAACTTTGAGGTGAACCTGGGAGAGGACTTGAACATCAACCTGAAAGACCTTTACTGGCTGGAACACAAATATGAAGTGGGGGGATTCCTGCGAACGTATATGCCCATCGGACGAAGCAAGATTTTCGGATTCTTCAACGAACTGAGACTGAGCTACGGATATGCCACCGGAAAAGATTCTACAGGATCGGGAACGGAATACGACGGTACCTTTGAACGCACGCACAGCCTGCAGATAGGCATGGCACCCGGACTGGCGGCTTTCATCACGGATTTCTCGGCCGTAGAGGTGTCGGTAGGCGTAATGGGGTATGATTTCAAATGGGTGAACCAAAAAACAAATCAGATAGAGACCGGTACGCGAAGAACTTCATCGGGCAACTTCAAAATCAACCTGTTCTCTATCAACATTGGCATGACGTTCTATTTATAAAACCAGTTAAAGAATGAAACACTATAGCATATTCTGCATCGGTGCCGCATGGGCTTTGCTGTCGGCGTGCGCCATAGAGAACGATATTCCCTACCCCATCGTAGAGGGGGACATCCTCGCTATGGAGGTGGAAGGACAATGTGACGCGGAAGGAAACGCCGGCACGCAAACTGCAATCAACAAGAAGGATAAGACGGTGCTGCTCTACGTGGACGACACGGTGAATCCTGCCGCACTGCGCATCACCAAGCTGAGCGTAAGCAACCAGGCGGAACTGGTACCGGAAGCAGATAACGTGTGCCTAGACCGGGAGCAGTTTCCGGCCAACGGATTTGAATCGCTGAACGATTTGCCTGCCTCGGCCGATACACGCATGGATTTTTCGAAACCTGTGGCCCTTACGCTGCGTACGTATCAGGAGTATCTCTGGACTATCGAGGTGAAGCAGGTGGTGAACCGGAAGATTATCTTGGAAAATCAAATCGGAGACGCCATCATCGATGTAAACAATCGTAAAGCGGTAATCTATGTAAGCAAGGAGCAACCGCTGGATAAAATTGCCGTAAATTGTTTTCAGCTGGGAGGGCAACACGGAACTGTGACCCCCGACCCTGCCGCTACGCCTACGTATGACTTCTCGCAACCAAGCAAATTCTTCGTGAAGCATGGATGGGACAGTTTCAGCTATGAATGGGAGGTGTTTGTGTACCAGAAGGATGAGGAAAACAACGAAAGCAGTGTATTTGCCATGTCTACACAGGGCATCATCAGCGGAGGACTGACTGCCGGCAAGCAGCTGAAAGTGGAATACAGAATGGATACGGAAACCAACTGGAGGGTGCTGGAGGATGAGTACATCCGAATTCAGGGAACCCGGTTCACCGCTACCCTGCCTCAGCTGAAACCTGCTACCAGGTATCACTATCGCACTACCATCGGTACGCAAACGGGCGAAGAGAAGGAATTCAAAACGGCACCAGCCACTCCACTGACCGACGGAAGTCTGGACAACTGGCACCTGGAGAATAAACTGCAAAATCCATGGAAGGCCGACGGAACGTCGTTCTGGGACACCGGAAACCGGGGAGCCATTACCATAGGAAACAGCAATACTGTGCCCACAGATGATACCTGCAACGGACAAGGGAAGGCGGCCATGCTGGAATCGAAATACCTGACACTGAAATTTGCTGCGGGAAACCTATTTACCGGAAGTTACCTGGAAACAACCGGAACCAACGGGGTGCTGAGCTTTGGACGACCATTTGCTGCCTTCCCTACCAAACTGCGCTTTCACTATAAGTATCAGACCAGTACCATCAACCGAATCGGAGAAGACGACCTGGCGTATCTGAAGGGAAGACCGGACTCTTGCTTCGTGTATGTGGCACTGACCGACTGGGATGCGCCACGGGAAATACGCACGCGACCCAGTGAACGTCAGCTGTTCGACAAAAATGACCCGAAAATCATAGCGTATGCCGAACTGATAAAAGGAGAAAACGTAAACAGCTATCAGCAGGTGGAGCTGACCTTGGACTACCGTGCCTACGACCGTACACCCAAATTCATTGCCGTAATTGCCACGGCCAGCAAATACGGGGATTACTTTACCGGTGGCGAGGGAAGCAAACTGTGGCTGGACAACTTTGAACTGATTTACGAATAAACTGCGTTACCGTATGGATATGAAACAACCTGTATACCTCTTCTGCTATTACCTGATGACTGTTCTCGCCCTGACGGGATGCAGACAGGAAGAACTGATGGAGCAAACCAACAGCGGATTGCTGCTGACACTGACCGACACACCGATGGAAGTAACCCGCGCCACACCGGCAGAACTGGGTAAACCGGCTGCCGAAAATTTCAGGGTGAAAATCGTACAATCAACCGGACAGGTAATCTATGATGACTTATTTACAGAGCAGCTGATTCCGGCTTCTGAAGGACAATACACGCTGACTGCCACGTGGGGAGAGAATCCCATCTTGGACTGGGACGCACCTTATTACGAGGGAACCGCCTCAGCAGCAGTAAACCGGGGAAATACACACGTATCCATCCCCTGTAAGGTGGCCAATGCCTTGCTCTCGGTGAGTTTTAACCAACCAGAGGCGTTTGAGGCAATCTACAGCGCCTATGCCGTACAAGTGGAGGCAGACCACAAGACACTGGAAATCACTGCGGCCACGGCCCCTAAAAGTGCTTATTTCCGGGCTGGCACTGCACTGAAAGTCAGTTTCCACGCTGTGCTGAAAGAAGGCGGGAAGGAAGTGGTATACGACCTCAACAAGAGCCTACAGGCTTATTTGCCTCTGGCAGCGGGCAGCCATGCACGCATCAGCCTACGGGCATCGAACACGATACTGGAGGTAGAGAAAGTGGAGGTGACACAGGTTACTGTCAACGAGACCCTTCCGCCCGGCTGGCTGCCGAAACCGCAAGTGAACGGATTTGCCGAAGGAAGTACTACCCTGCAAACAGTAGAAACAAACGATGCTCTACCGGCAGCTATCGGCTTCACGGCTGCTACCCCCATTCAGGATGCGGCGTTTACACTAGAACTGGAAGATGAGCACCTGAAACTGCTCAATGGAACTTATACGTTGTCTGAGCTGAAACAGGAGCAACGGACCTTGCTGGAACAGCATGGCATCGGACTACCTGCGCTGCATACCAAAGAGGGGGCGCTAGACCTGACCGGACTGACAGCTTGGCTTAGAACCAATGACGGAACTACCACACACAACAAGGCTTCGCTGCGCATCAAAGCCAACGACCGCTGGAGCGACGAACAGACGCCGGCTACCGAGTATGTCATTGAAACCGTAAAGCCGGAGTTTGCCGTGAGTGTGCAAGCCGGTAACTGCTGGGCAAGGGAGTTTACCATAGATGAAATCACCGTAACCTCCGGAAAGGCGGCTACCTTAAAGAAACAACTGGTATACCAATACTACGACGGCAAGCAATGGGTGGACTGCGAAAACCGCAACCGGGTGAAAGGACGTACGCAACAGTTTACAGCAGCGGCAGAGGAGCTGTCTCTGAAGAAATACCGGATCAGAGCCTTGTACCGAGGGGTCATTGCCTCAACTGAAGCGGAAGTAACGCTGGAGAATCCAGTGCAATTGCCCAATGCGGACATGAACAACTGGACACACGAAACGTATGGTAAAAGGTTTTATTCCTTTATGCCATACAATGAACAGACCACTCCTGCCTGGGATACAAACAACCTCTATACGACCCGCCATCGGCACAATACGGTGGGTATGGACAACTACAACGGATTTCATGCTGTGTCTTACGTGCCCGGAAAAGGAGGAACGGGATACGCTGCGGAACTCAGAAGTACTGCCAACGGCAGAGGAAACACCCGATTTATCGGCCACACGGAATTGGACCATAACAAAGTGGCCGGAGAACTGTTTACAGGCACAGGCAAGTTGCATCTCGAAGGAAATGATATCAACGGGAAAGACAGATTTGAACACATCAAGGATACCAGCCATCCTTCAAGACCTACGGGGGTAAGGTTCTTCTATCAGTATCTGCCCTACCATACCGACAGCTGGAGTGTGCACCTGGAACTGCTGGACGGCAACAAACAGGTAATCTCTGCCACAGACTTCCAGGCTGGTGACCGGAAAAAACGACTGGACAGAGGCAACCGTGCAACTGAACTATACGGATGAAAAGTTGCAGACAAAATGTGAATACATCTACCTTTTGTTCTGTTCGACTACTCATCCGGGAGCGGGCATGCCGTATCAGGAAACAGAACAGACGTTCTACGTGGGAGAAAACACACAGAAGTTCAAACCTGCTTACGTGGGCAGTATATTAAGAATAGATGATATCGCACTGATTTATGACAAGTAATATGAAAGCATGGACCTATATGGCAACCTTGAGCATGCTACTGCTGACGGCCTGCCAACAAGACACTGAGAATTGGCAACCCAACGAAAGGGGATTCCTGCTGCTGGAATCGGTAACAGCAGATGTACAACACACCACACAAGCGGACACTCGGACAGTGGACCCCAGTTTCACCGTGGAGATACTGCGAGAAGACGGTTCACCGGTACAGACCTATGCACCTGGAGAACTGACTACTCAAAAAATTCAACTGGAAGCTGGAACCTATCAATTGAAAGCCTATAGCGCCAATTACAAGGAGGTGTGGCCAAGCGGAGAAAAAGGAGAACCCAAGTATTACAAAGAACAACCCTGTACGATTAAGCCGAATCAACTGAACCGGGTGAGCATGGCCATTCCCATGAGCAACACCGCCATCAGCCTGCAATTACCGGAAGGCTTTCAGGAATGGCTGCCCAGTTACCGGTTTACCGTGACTCAAGGCAACCGGCACGTTACACTGCTGCACGGCGAAACTCTTTATGTGGAAAGCCATCAAACAGTTGGCTATACCCTATCGGCCGAAAACACCGACAAGGAACAGCACGTGGCCAGTGGAAAGATTGACCAGCCGGAAGCGAACACACACTACGAAATATCTTACACACTGGGTACATCGTCGCTCCTGCTGTCGCATTGAGCCAGAAGAGCAGGCATCAGCGCAAGCGATGCAACGTAATCATCACCACTTCGGCAGGAGCACCCAGACGGATAGGTTTCTGTGAGGTGCCGATACCGTTGGTCACAATCATGGGAATGTGGGCCGAATTATACTTCAAACCGGTAAGAAAACGCTGACCGTAGCGCGAAGGTACAATAGGAGCATAGCCAAACAAGGTTACTTGTCCGCCGTGAGTATGCCCAGCCAGCACTAGGTCGGTATTTGCTATAGACACATCTTCGGCATAGTCGGGGGTGTGTACCAAGAGAATTACAAAATCGGCTGCCGATAACTTCAGCGTAGGCGACTGACCATTCTGTGCCAAATCGAACGGATTACGCACACCGGCCACCAGGATACGACTGCCCTTGCGTCTCAGCGTAGCTACCTTGTGTTCCAGCACCTGAATGCGCCGGCGGGTCATCTCGCGCACCACATCTTCATAACAAGATTCATAATCATTGTTGCCCAGTGCCGCATAGCTGCCCAAAGGCGTCTTTACTTGTTCCAGGGCTTCCATCAGCGGAGCCACATACTGGCATCCTTCGTGCATGTCGCCCCCTATCAGCAGTGCATCGGGCTGCAGTTCTTGCAGCAATTGCACCAGGTGCTTCAACTCTTTCTCCTGAAACAGACTCTTGTAATGAAGATCGGATATAAAGGCCAGCCTACAGCCGTCGAAGGCTTCGGGCACATCGCGGTGCGTAAAGTCGTACTGCTTCACACGGTCTATGCCGGAATACGCAGAAGAAAGTTCCCGCACAGATACCAGAATACGTGTGCCACCCTGCACCATGGGCGGCTTGATGGCCGGGGTATGGGGCTTGCGGGAAACCGGCCGGCGAGGACGCAACGTGCGAAGATCGGACTGGTCGAATACCAGCATACCGGTAAGCGACGAGGGCAGGCCGATAGTATCGGCCAAAGATAGCGTGTCCACCACAACTGCCTGAGGAGGCAACGGAGCTATCAAACTCCTTTTACTGCGGCAGGAAGTAAGGAGCACTAGAAAAAGAACGGCAATATAAAAGAACTTCTTGGTCATAAGTGGCGCAAAAATAGACATTTTTATTATCTTTGTCGGTACAGATTTCAATTTATTGGATAAATATGAAAGAGATTAAGCAAAATTCACTACGAGCATGGGTATTGGCAGCCCGCCCCAAAACGCTGACTGCTGCACTGATACCTGTATTGCTGGGCAGCGCATTGGCCTTCAGCGACGGAAAATTTCAGGAAACAGCAGCCTTGCTATGTGCCCTCTTTGCCTGTGGCATGCAGATAGCTGCCAACTTTATCAATGATTTGTACGACTTCAAGAAAGGTACCGACCGCGAAGACCGGCTGGGGCCCGAACGGGCTTGCATGCAGGGATGGATTTCGCCCTCGGCCATGAAAACCGGCATCGGGGTGATGCTGACCCTCTCTTCACTGGCCGGACTGGGCGTACTGTTTCATCTGGGAGGAGCACTGCCACACGGCGGATGGGAACTGGTGCTGCTGGGCATTCTCTGCATTTTGTTTGCCTTTCTATATACCACACGTCTGTCTTACAGCGGATGGGGCGACCTGCTGGTATGGGTGTTCTTCGGGCTGGTGCCGGTGGGGGGAACCTACTACGTGCAGGCCTGTATCCTGCATATGGATGTGATAATACTCTCGCTCATCAGCGGACTGGCCATCGATACACTGCTGATTCTGAATAATTACCGCGATCGCGAACAAGATGCTATCAGCCAGAAGCAAACGCTGGTGGTGAAATTCGGCGAAAAATTCGGACGAATGTTCTATCTGGGAAGTGGCATGGCAGCCTGCCTGCTGTGTCTGCTGCTGGTGGCCGACGGACGACTCACAGCCCTGGAATTTATCTGGGCACCGGGCACTTACCTGTGTATGCACGCCCTTACCTGGTGGAAGATGAGCCGGATACGCAGCGGTAAAAAATTAAACAGCATATTGGGTGAAACTTCACGCAACATGCTGTTCTTCGGATTATTGTTGAGTATAGCGTTGGCCAACTAAAGGTCAACGCTTACCATACATGCGATCGTAATAGCACTGATAGTCGCCACTGGTCACCTCTTCTACCCACGCTTGATTATTGAGATACCATTCGATGGTCTTTACAATGCCGTCTTCAAACTTTGTTTCGGGATACCAGCTCAAGGCTTCAGTAATCTTGGTGGGGTCGATAGCATAGCGCTGGTCATGTCCCAAACGGTCTTTCACGAAAGTTATCAAGCTTTCGTTAATCCAGCTGATGTCTATCTGCCCGTCGGCATCCTTCACCTGCTTCTTCAGCATCTTGCGATATTCCGGCTGCTCGGTCATGAGTCTATGGATAGTGGCTATGGTAAGTTTCACAATCTCCAGGTTGGTCTTTTCATTATGACCACCCACATTATATACCTCACCGTCCTGCCCCAGACGCACCACCAGGTCGATAGCCTTGCAATGGTCTTCTACATAGAGCCAATCGCGCACGTTGCTGCCATCGCCATACACCGGCAGTTTCTTGCCCTCCAGAATGTTCTTGATGATAAGGGGAATCAGTTTTTCCGGAAAGTGGTAAGGACCGTAGTTATTCGAACAGCGGGTAATGGTGACCGGCATCTTGTAGGTGTCGTGATAAGCCATCACCACCATATCGGCACTCGTCTTGCTGGCACTGTAGGGACTGTGCGGACAAAGTGGCGTCTGTTCAGTGAAATACCCTTCTGCCCCTAACGAGCCATATACCTCATCGGTAGATACCTGATGATAGCGCACGCCCCTGCGCCAAGTGGGATAACCGGTTTCATCTTTTCCGCTCACCCATGCCCTACGGGCTGCATCCAGCAGATTCTGCGTACCCAGGATATTGGTAATCAGAAACAACTGCGGATTTTCGATACTGCGGTCCACATGGCTCTCTGCAGCAAAGTTTACCACATAGTCGAACTTGTATTCTCCGAACAATTCATCTACCAAGGCTCTATCACAGATATCTCCCTTGATAAAAAAGCAACGCTCATTGTCGATGTCGGAAACAATCGTCCCCAGATTGCCGGCATAGGTCAGCGCATCCAGAATCACCACCCTTACATCGTTATGTTTGGCAAGGATGTATTTGATATAATTGGCACCTATAAAACCTGCAGCGCCGGTTACCAGATAAGTCTTCATTAAATATAAGAATTAAATAGTTATGAACTAAGGATTATGATGTACGATTTATGAAAATAGTTTCATTTTATAGTTCTTCTTTTGAGGAATCATCTTTCATGTTTGCCTAAAAAACATGCAGGAGGAACTGGCCTCATGGTTGTTATATATTTCCGATGCAAAGATAGTGCAAAGCAATCGTAGTACAAAATTTTTCACATCGAAAAATTTAATCGGCCAGTTCGATGACCTCCAGGTCTCGAAACTCTCCCTGATCGATTACCAGACGCACCAGCGTGCGCACCTTATGGAAGCCGTATTTGCCAGCTGCACCTGGATTTATATGCAGCAAAGCCAGCGTTTTATCGTACTTCACCTTCAGAATATGAGAGTGTCCGCTGATAAACAGTTTGGGCGGACGCGTCAGAATAGAACCGGCAATAGAAGGATCGTACTTACCCGGATATCCCCCTATATGCTTCATCAGCACTTCTGCCCCATCTACCGTGAAGCGCAGGGTCTGCGGATAGCGCCGCCGCAGTTCTTGTCCATCGATGTTGCCATACACTGCACGAAAGGGTTTGAAAGCCGACAATCGCTGCGCCACTTCTTCCGAGCCTATATCGCCCACGTGCCATATTTCATCGCACGGCTCAAAGTACTGCAGATATTTATCATCCCAATATCCGTGCGTATCCGACAATATTCCTATTCTGGTCATAAATTATAGCTAGTTGATACATTCAGCCGACAAAGGTAATACAAAAAAACGGGCAGACAATAGCCGGACGCGAGGGTATCACGCGATATTTTCTGCAAAAAGCTTCCGTATATGCACGGTTTTACTTAACTTTGTGAAAGGCCTAAAATTTTCACTATGGAGAGCAGGTATTTCAAAAGAGACATCAGCTGGCTGTCATTCAACTATCGCGTACTTATGGAAGCAGAAGATGACACGCTGCCGCTTTACGAGCGAATCAACTTCATATCCATCTACTCCTCTAATCTGGAGGAATTCTACAAGATACGGGTGGCCGACCACAAAGCCATAGCCACGGGAGTGACCCGCGACAGTGAAGAAACTGTGCAGAGCGCCATCCAACTGGTGCAGGAAATCAATGATGAAGTGAACCGCCAGCTGGAAGACCGTGTACGCATCTACGAACAACTGATTCTGCCGGCCCTGAAGGAGCAGCACATTATCTTCTACCAAAACTGCCAGGTGGCGCCCTTCCATCAAGCGTATGTGCAAAATTTCTTCCGCGAGGAAATTTTCCCCTACCTCAGCCCGATGCCGGTGGATACAGACCGCGTGGTGACTTTCCTGCGCGACAACCGCCTGTACCTGGCCGTCAGGCTGTACCCCAAGGAAGGAGGCGAGGCTGTGTACTTCGTACTGAAGCTGCCCTATAGCAAGGTGCCCCGCTTCATCGAACTGCCCAAGGTGGACGGCTATTATTACCTGATGTACATAGAAGACATCATCAAGGCCAACATCGACACCATCTTCCCCGGATACGTGGTAGACGGAAGCTACTGCATCAAGATATCGCGCGATGCGGATATTCTGATAGATGAATGGGCTAACACTTCAGAGATTATAGAACAGGTAAAGACCAAAGTGAAGAAACGCAAGATAGGCGCCGTGTGCCGGTTTGTGTACGACCGGGCCATGCCACAAGACTTTCTGGACTTTCTGGTCAATGCTTACAACATAGACCCGCAAGAACTGGTGCCCGGCGATAAACACCTCAACATGGAAGATCTGAGCCACCTGCCCAACCCCAACTGGGATCTGGTGCCTGCATTCAAGCCTCAACCCCTGAAACTTTCCTGCCTCAATGCGCAGGAGTCTATCTTTGAATACGTCTCGCGCAAGGATTTGCTGCTGCACTATCCCTACCATTCGTTCGACCACTTCATCCATTTTCTGTATGAAGCAGTACACGAACCTACGGTGCACGAAATCATGGTGACGCAGTATCGGGTGGCAGAAAACTCATCGGTCATCAATACCTTGATAGCCGCGGCACAGAACGGCAAGCAGGTGACCGTATTTGTGGAGCTAAAGGCACGGTTTGACGAAGAGAACAACCTGGCCACTGCCGAAATGATGAAGAATGCCGGCATACACATTATATATAGTCTGCCCAAACTGAAAGTACATGCCAAAGTGGCATTGGTACTGCGACAAGATGAAGCAGGCAAACGACTGAAGAGTTACGCATACATCAGCACGGGAAACTTTAATGAGAAAACAGCCCGACTCTATGCCGACTGCGGCCTGTTTACCTGCAACGAACAACTGGTAGATGACCTGCACCACCTGTTTCAGACCCTGCAGGGAAAGGAAGGGGCGCAGTTCAAACGGCTGCTGGTGGCGCAATTCAACCTTATACCCGAACTGAACCGCCTCATCGACCGGGAAATAGCCCTGGCACGTGAAGGAAAGAAAGGACGCATCATCCTTAAAATGAATGCCCTGCAAGATACCTCCATGATAGACCGACTATACGAGGCATCGGAAGCGGGCGTAGAGATAGACCTCATCGTGAGGGGTATCTGCTGCCTCATTCCCGGACAGCCCTATAGCCGAAACATCCGTGTGACGCGCATCGTGGATACATTCCTGGAACATGCCCGTGTGTGGTACTTCGGCAACAACGGATGCCCGGATATTTTTATAGGCTCGCCCGACTGGATGAAACGCAACCTCTACAAACGAATCGAAGCCGTGACCCCCATCCTGGATCCCGACTTGAAAGAAGAGTTGACACAGATGCTGCGCATACAGCTGGCTGATAAAAGAAAAGCTTGCTTCGTAGACCACCAACTGCGCAACTGCCCCAAATCGGCATCACCGCAGAAGGAACCGGTACGGGCTCAGTATACCTTCTACGAATACCTGAAAAGCAAATTGTAACATCGTTGTAACATGTATGACATTTGGGTGCAACACGAATGTAGTATTTTTGCAGCCAGATAAACATAATACATTTTATACATGGAAACAATTTACCTGGGTATCGTCATCTTTCTGTTCGTCCTGGCTATCTTCGACTTGGTAGTGGGCGTCAGTAACGATGCGGTCAACTTTCTCCAATCGGCCGTAGGAGCTAAAGCGGCCTCATTCAAGACTATGCTCTTTATAGCCGCCATAGGCGTGTTTATCGGAGCTGCACTGAGCAACGGTATGATGGATATTGCCCGACACGGCATCTATCAGCCCGAGCATTTCTATTTTGCCGAGATTATGTGCATCCTGCTGGCCGTGATGCTGACCGACGTGGTGCTGCTCGATGTATTCAACACCATGGGACTACCGACCTCTACCACTGTATCTATGGTATTCGAGTTGCTGGGCGGTACCTTTGCCATCTCTCTTATCAAGGTGTACAGCGATAACTCACTGGTGCTGGGCGACCTTATCAATACCGACAAAGCCCTTTCGGTAATCATGGCTATCTTCGTATCTGTGGCCATCGCCTTCTTCTTCGGTATGCTGGTGCAATGGCTGGCCCGTATCGTGTTCTCCTTCAACTATAAGAAACACATGAAATACAGCATTGCCCTGTTTGGCGGCATCGCAGCTACTTCCATCATCTACTTTATGCTAATCAAAGGTCTGAAAGACAGCTCTTTCATGACCCCCGAAAATAAAGCCTGGATTCAAGAAAACACCCTGATGCTCATCGGTTCGTGCTTCGTATTCTTCACCATCCTGATGCAGATTCTGCACTGGTGCCGGGTGAACATCTTCAAGATAGTGGTGATGCTGGGTACCTTTGCCCTGGCCCTGGCCTTTGCCGGCAACGACTTGGTAAACTTCATCGGTGTACCTCTGGCCGGATATTCATCTTATATGGACTATATCAATAATGGCACGGCTGCCGGTGTAGACGGTCATCTGATGACCTCGCTGCTGGGCCCGGCTAAAACTCCCTGGTACTTCTTGATAGCTGCCGGAGTTGTAATGGTATACGCCCTCTGCACTTCGAAGAAAGCACACAACGTAATCAAGACTTCGGTAGACTTGGCGCGCCAGGACGAAGGAGAAGAAAACTTCGGCAGTACCCCTATCGCCCGTACACTGGTACGCTTCAGCCTGACCATAGCCAACGGACTTTCCAAGACCATGCCCGAAGGCACTAAGCGATGGATAAACACCCGCTTCTGCAAGGATGAAGCCATTATGGCCGACGGTGCAGCCTTCGACTTGGTACGTGCTTCTGTCAATCTGGTATTGGCAGGTCTGCTCATCGCCCTGGGTACCTCTCTGAAATTGCCGCTCTCTACCACCTACGTTACCTTCATGGTAGCCATGGGTACCTCACTGGCCGACCGTGCCTGGGGGCGCGACTCTGCCGTGTTCCGCATCACAGGTGTGCTGAGCGTCATCGGTGGCTGGTTCATTACCGCCGGAGCAGCCTTTACCATCTGCTTCTTCGTAGCCATGCTGATTCACTTCGGAGGCAGCACTGCCATCGTTCTGCTGATTGCCTTGGCTGTATTCATGCTGATTCGCAGCCAAGTGATGTATAAGAAACGCAAAGCCAAAGAAAAAGACAGCGAAACGCTGAAACAGCTCATGAAGAGCACGGACAATGAAGAGATTCTGAAACTGCTGCGCGAACATACCCGCGAAGAACTGAGCAAAATTCTCAACTTTACAGAAGAAAACTTCGAACGCACGGTGACTGCCTTCCTGCACGAGAACCTGAGGGGTCTGCGCCGCTCTATGGGAGAAGTGAAGTTCCAAAAGCAACTGGTGAAGCAGATGATGCGCAGCGGAACACTGGCCATGTGCAGACTGAACAACAATACCGTACTGGACAAGGGTCTGTACTACTACCAGGGCAATGACTTTGCCAGCGAACTGGTATACAGCGTAGGACGTCTGTGCGAACCTTGCCTGGAACACGTAGACAATAACTTCAAGCCACTAAACCCCACCCAGAAAGGCGAGTTTGGCGATGTGAAAGAAGACATCACCTACCTGCTGCAAATGTGCAGACACCGCATAGAACATTCCGACTACGAAGGTATGGAGACTGAAGTGCACAAGGCTATGGAACTGAACAACCAGCTGGCACAGCTGAAGCGCGAAGAACTGCAGCGTATCCGCACCGAAGCCGGCAGCATCAAGGTTAGTATGGTATATCTGAATATGATTCAGGAGGCCCAAAATGTAGTGACCTACACCTCGAACCTCCTGAAAGTAAGCCGGAAATTCCAGACCGTTTAATCCACGGCCTTTAATCCCATCTCAGCTGCCCGTTGCATCATCAGTGCACGGGCAGCTTCGTATTCGTTAGGAATCACACTGTTCCAAATGGCATCCTTGATAACCTGCTTCAAGATACCCACTTCCTTACAAGGCTGCAAGCCAAAAGTCTGCATAATCTCCTCGCCACTTACAGGCGGCTGGAAATTGCGGTAGTCGTCTTTCTTCTGCAGGTCGGCCATCTTCTCGCGTACCAGCTGGAAATTCTGCAGGAAACGCTTCTTGCGTTCGCTGTTCTTCGAAGTAATATCCGCTTCACAAAGGGTCATCAAATCATCGATGTACTCTCCCGCCTCAAAGAGCAGTCTGCGCACCGCAGAATCGGTCACCTCATCATCGGCTATCACGATGGGGCGCATATGCAGCCCTACCAGCGTCTGCACATACTTCATCTTCTCGTTCATGGGCAACTTCATCTTACGGAAAATACCCGGAATCATGCGCTCGCCGATGTAGTTATGGTTATGGAAGGTCCACCCCACACGAGCATCCCAGCGCTTGGTGGTCGGCTTGCCGATGTCGTGCAGCAAGGCCGCCCAGCGCAGCCACAAGTTATCCGTATGCTTACAGATATTATCCAGCACCTCCAGCGTGTGATAAAAGTTGTCTTTATGCGCACGGCCGTTGCGCGACTCCACTCCCTGCAGCGCCACCAGTTCGGGGAAGATAAGCTCCAACAGCCCCGAACGGTCTAAGTCGATGAATCCCTTGGAAGGAATAGGTGAAAGCATAATCTTATTCAGCTCATCGGCAATGCGTTCTTTCGATATGATGCTGATGCGCTCGCGGTTACGGCACAAAGAATCAAAAGTCTCATCGTCGATATAAAAATTCAGCTGAGTGGCAAAGCGCACACAGCGCATCATGCGCAAAGGGTCGTCGCTGAAAGTAATGTCCGGGTCCAGCGGCGTGCGTATGGTGCGATCCTTCATGTCGTACATCCCGTCGAAAGGATCTACCAACTCGCCAAAACGCTCACGGTTCAGGCACACCGCCAGTGCATTGATGGTAAAGTCGCGCCGGTTCTGGTCATCCTCCAGCGTACCGTCTTCTACTATCGGCTTGCGCGAATCGTGCGTGTACGACTCCTTGCGGGCCCCCACAAACTCTACTTCGGTACCTTTATATTTCAGCTGGGCTGTACCGAAATTCTTGAACACGGAGAGGTGCGCTCCCCGCCCCAGTTTGGCAGCCAGTGCCTCGGCCATAGCAATGCCGCTTCCCACCACTACCACATCGATGTCTTTCGACGGGCGTTGCAGAAAAATATCGCGCACATAGCCTCCCACCACGTAACACTCCAGTCCCAGCTCATCGGCTGTCTCAGAAATCTTATGAAATACCGGTTCACTGAAACGCTGTTTCAGCTCCTCTCTAGTCAGCTCAATCATATTCTACTAATCAATATTAATGTGCAAAGATACGTCTTTTCACCGATATTATTGCTATTTTTGCACCGAAACTCAAACTCATAGAACCCATGAAGAGAATACTTATGCTGGCGTGTTTGTGTGGCACGCTGTTCTCCTGCGAAGATGTGGAGAAAAAAGCCGGCGAAAAGCTACAGGCTGCCCGCACGGCCTTTGAACAGGGCGACTACAACGCTGCCAAGAGTCTGATAGACAGCATCAAAACCATCTATCCCAAAGCCTTTGAGACCCGACGGGCCGGCATCTATCTGATGCAGGAAGTGGAGCTGGCAGAACAGGAAAAGACACTGGCCTACCTGGACAGTATGCTGACCGAGAAACAGCAGGCACTGGATGCTATCCGACATAAATACGTACTGGAAAAAGATGCCGAGTACCAAGAGGTAGGCAACTACCTGACTCCGTCGCAAGTAATAGAAAAAAACCTGCACCGCTGCTACTTACGCTTCCAGACAGACGAAACGGGACTGATGAGCATGACTTCCATCTACTGCGGAAGCCGCCCCATACACCACATTGCCGTGAAAGTAACCGCACCGGACGGCAGCTTTGCCGAAACACCGGCATCGAGCGACAGCTACGAAACCAGCAACCTGGGAGAAACCATAGAAAAAGCCGACTATAAACTGGGAGCCGACGGCAGCGTCATCAGCTTCATCTGCATGAACAAGGACAAAAACCTGCGGGTGAACTACCAGGGTGAACGCTCCTACTCTACCCAAATGACTCCTGCCGACCGACAGGCTGCCTATGAAGTGTATCAGCTGGCTCAGCTCCTGGCCGCTATCACGGAAATCAAGAAGAATCAGGAAGAGGCCTTGCTGAAGAAAGAGTTCGTACAACGAAAGATGGCTGAAAGAAAAGACAAAGCTACAGCTCAGACAGAATAAAGCTATACCTTGAGCTAGATATAACTACACCTTAATAGGTATAAAGCTACAGGTGAAACAGCACATAACTGGAAGCACCTCTGAGCATAGCTGTACACCATGCTGCGGAACGACTGCGTTTTTTTGATATACATCAATCTACGGAACAAGCAAATCATTTATCTTTGCGGCGGTATTAGTAACTATATAAAAAGAAGAAAGTAAATGAAATTACCCGAAGATCCGATGATGCTATACAGCTTCATCAATTTGAAATTGAGAGATTTCTACCCTTCATTGGATGCCCTTTGCGAGGACATGAACGTAGAAAAGGAAGTTATCATCATCAAACTGAAAAGTGTAGGATTTGAATACAGCCCGGAACGTAACCGGTTCTGGTAAAACAGAAAAAAACAAAAAAGTACAAGGCATGACAAGCGATCAGTGAGCGCTGTCATGCCTTGCTTCTTTTTATGTATATACTGCCGCCAGAATAGCCCTTCCGGAAAGAATACCGATTAATGCATGCCCCGCTGATGCACTATGACGTAGATAATGATCGGAGCACCTATCAGCGGAGTAACTGCATTTAACGGAAGCAGACCCGACTCGCCGGGAAGTACACAAAGTAAATTACACACCAAGGCCACCACAGCACCACACAGCATGGTAACAGGCAGCAAGGAACGATGATTGGATGTGCCCAACAGCATACGGGCCACGTGGGGAACAGCCAGCCCAATAAACGACACCGGTCCGCAAAAGGCTGTAGTTACAGCCGTAAGCAATCCGGTAACCACCAGTAACCAATTGCGCACCGCCCGTACACGAATGCCCAGATTTTCGGCGTAACGTTCCCCTAAGAGCAAGGCATTGAGGGGCTTAATCAGCAGCAATGAGCCCAGCAGCCCCAGCAGCGTAACCCCGGCAAAGTAAGGAAGCTGCTGCAAAGATACGCCGCCAAAATTTCCCATACCCCAAATCAGATAAGACTGCACCCCCTCGGCAGTAGCAAAGAAATTAAGCAGTGAAATGGCCGATGAGGTGATATATCCTATCATGATACCGGCTATCAACAGCATCACGGTGCTGCGAATCAAGGTAGAGAGAAACAGCACAAATGCCATAATCAGCATGGAGCCCGCAAATGCAGCCAGCAGCACGGACAGAAAGCCTGAAGCACTAAAGGTGCCGGCCGTAACACTGCCCCCCAGCCACAACATCACCAAGGCCACCCCCAGACTGGCACCGGAATTGATACCCAGTATCGAAGGGCCCGCCAAAGGATTCTTGAAGGCCGTCTGAAGCATCAGCCCGCATACGGCCAGCGCTCCCCCACTCAGCACCGCAGTAACGGCCTGCGGAAAGCGCGACTCCCACAAAATGAAACTCCACGTGGCCTTGTCCGGCTCATTGCCGCAAAGCATCTGCCACACCTGCTGCGCCGGGATGTGTACCGACCCTATCAACAAATTGGCCAGAAAAAGCAAGCCTATCAGTCCCAACAGCCCTGCTCCGTATACTCCTCCCCTACTCATTCCAGTTTACGGAAATAATGGAGTCCGCCAAATCCGCCTAACTCCGGATGAAACATCTGTATAAAATCCTCCAGCAAACGCTCGGGATGAAAAGGTGTCTCTTCATAATAAGGTATATATGCCGTGTTGCATCCATAGATGGTGTGCTGTCTGAAAGCCTTGAAACGGGCATACCCTGCATACTCGGCACGCAAGTCATCGTACGTCAAATCTTTAGGAGAATTATATTTGATAAGCCATACATCGGCCTCACCTGCCTTGTCGAATACAGTTTCAAAGGCCAAAGGCACCGAGCCGTTCTGAGGCGTATAATCGAAAGGATAATCGGCACAAGCATCCCGATAGAGTCCGGCCAGCGTGCTGCCCCCACCCGGCATATACCAGGCTGAACCACTCTTACGCTCACTGAACACGGAAAGACGGACAGACGAAAGACTCGCCCGATGACAAAGCTCCCCGTAACGCTGCTCCACCTCTTGGAAAAGACTGTCGGCCTCAGCAGCCACCCCGAAGAGTCGTCCGTACAGGCGCACCCATTCGGCACGTCCCAATGCAGAAGTTTCCATATAATCGGCACATTCTATCAAAGGAATATTCAGTTTCTCTATCTTCCCATACCCACCGCTGTTCTCGAAAGGCGACAACAGCACTGCATCGGGCGAAAGATCGATGACCCGTTCCAAATCGGGCTGCATGGCATCGCCACAATCTACTATCCGGCCAGCCCTTACAGCTGAATGAATGCTATCGAGGCAGATATACTTCAAATCGCACACCCCGGCTATGGAACTGCCTACCCCCAGTTCCTGCAACAGACTGCAGTGAACGGCCGAATACACCAGCGAGCGCTGCAACGGTGTACGCACCACCGTACCCTGCGGAAGCATGGAAGGCAACTCCTTATCGCGCGGCACCAGGATATAAGTATGGAGGACATGAAGCGTGTCCCACGGATTACGCAACGTGGCCACCTGGTAATCTTTATAATCTACCCAAGTGAACAAACGAGCATGTCTCACCTCCAAGGTATCACCGGAAAGAGAATGCTCTGCCTGCCTCTTTCCGCTTCCACAGGCGCCACACAGCACTGCGATGGAAAACCACAAAATCAGTAGTTTATTCATAAGCTTAATCATTAATAAGATGCTTGGCAAAGGTAGAAAAAGTTTCGAGGATTAGGAAAAAATGATTCGCATTCCTAAAGAACATGTTCCATAAACAGCCGGATAGGCAGATTTTGCAGGCTGCTTTCTGACAGTTTGGCAGATAAGACTGACAGAAAAAGCGAGTGGCATCTGGCATGAACCTTTTGGCACACCGTTTGTCTTATAGATGGCGTCTGCCGATAAGGCGGACAGAATAAAAAACGAATAATAACAAATAAAAATAAGAACATCATGGGAAAAATTATTGGAATTGACTTAGGAACTACAAACTCTTGTGTTTCTGTATTCGAAGGAAACGAACCTGTAGTAATCGCAAATAGCGAAGGTAAGCGTACCACTCCTTCTGTAGTGGCTTTCGTAGACGGCGGCGAACGCAAGATTGGTGATCCTGCCAAGCGTCAGGCTATCACGAACCCGAAACGTACGATTTATTCTATCAAACGTTTCATGGGTGAGAACTGGTCACAAGTTCAGAAAGAGGTTTCTCGCGTACCGTATCCGGTAGTAGACGACAACAACATGCCGCGTGTAGACATCGACGGACGTCACTATACTCCGCAGGAAATCTCTGCTATGATTCTGCAGAAGATGAAGAAAACGGCCGAAGACTATCTGGGCCAGGAAGTAACAGAAGCAGTTATCACCGTTCCGGCTTATTTCTCTGACTCTCAGCGTCAGGCAACTAAGGAAGCTGGTCAGATTGCCGGTCTGGAAGTAAAACGTATCGTAAACGAACCGACTGCTGCTGCTTTGGCTTACGGTATCGATAAGGCTAACAAGGATATGAAGGTAGCTGTATTCGACCTCGGTGGTGGTACATTCGATATCTCTATCCTGGAATTCGGTG
>Escalade_p2__coassemble_4804_pt1 | contig 4025 bp, 3 predicted proteins | sample Escalade_p2__metabat2_high_PE_010 | metagenome-assembled genome bin Escalade_p2
CGGCATACCGGAAGCTGATATATTTTTCACCCGCCATAGGGATACAGCGATGAGAGTCCCCGGCGGCTGGCCGGAGCATCGGGCATGGGTTCCAGAAAAAGAACGGGTGGCTTACTCCTTGAGGAGCTGGATGTACTCGGGATTCACCTCGATGGTGGCGGAGAGGAATCCGGGAAGGTCGACGATGAGCCGCTTCTTACGGGAGCCGCGCTGGGTGAGCAGACGGCCTTCGAAGCCGTCGAGACGGCCGCCGATGATGCGGATGTGCTTGCCGTAGAGCTGGGGGGATACTTCCTGCGGGGTGTAGTATTCCACCCGGTCGGCACTGAGCACGGCCTGGATGAAGCGTTCCATGTCGGCATGGCGCACTTTCATGGGCTCGTTCTGCCTGCCGCCTTTCACGTAGCGGTATTGCAGGGAGGTGACCTCATCCAGAATGGCATCGAGCACTTCTCTGCGCTCGTGGATGAAGATGAGATCGTTCATATAGGGTACGTACTTCACCTCTTTCCTACCCTGACGGCTGCAGACTTTCTGCTTCATGGGAATGAAGAGTTTGTCTTGTAGACGGAATTTTTCGTCTTGCAGGGTGAGATAGGCTGGATGAAGGGAGTTGGGACGCTTGAGGTCGCGCAACACGTACCAGTAGGTTTCTTCTGTTATAGGCATATTTCTAACTCCCACTTTTTCTTCTTATACTCTGAAAAACAAGTAGTTATGAAATAGTTTGTAAAAGTTTCGCCGAATCGGGTCCGGCTTTGCGAAGCGGTATACACGGCTCCTTTTTAGTTAATTTGCGTACAAAGATAAGAATTATTCTTTATTTACAACAGCATTTAGAAGTAAAAATGTTTTTTTTAGGACACATGCCGCAAACTTCGTAATTTATGCCTAAATTTGCGCGTTTTTAAAATAAATTAGTTAGATTCACTCATGAAGTTTACTGAATTACCTCTCAATGATTCCGTGCTCGATGCACTGGATGCTATGCGTTTCGAGGAATGTACGCCCATTCAGGAGCAGTCCATCCCTCTGATTCTGGAAGGAAGAGACCTGATAGCGGTGGCTCAGACGGGCACCGGAAAAACGGCGGCGTATCTGCTACCGGTATTGCACAAACTGTCGGAAGAGGACCACCCGGAGGATGCGATCAACTGTATTGTGATGTCGCCTACGCGGGAACTGGCGCAGCAGATAGACCAGCAGATGGAGGGATTCTCGTATTTCTTGCCGGTGTCGAGCGTGGCGGTGTACGGGGGAAACGACGGAATTCTCTTTGAGCAGCAGAAGCGGGGGCTGACGCTGGGGGCGGATGTGGTAATCGCTACGCCGGGCAGGCTGATAGCGCACCTGAGCCTGGGGTATGTGGACTTGTCGCGCGTGTCGTTCTTTATTCTGGACGAGGCGGACCGTATGCTGGACATGGGGTTCTATGAGGATATCATGCAGATAGCGAAGTATCTGCCGGAGTCGTGCCAGACGATTATGTTCTCGGCTACCATGCCTGCCAAGATTCAGCAACTGGCGGGGAACTTGCTGAAGAATCCGGCGGAGGTGAAGTTGGCGGTGTCGAAACCGGCGGATAAGATTATCCAGGCGGCGTATGTGTGCTACGAGAACCAGAAGCTGGGTATCATACGGAGCTTGTTTGCGGAGCAGAGCCCGGAAAGGGTCATCGTGTTTGCCTCGAGCAAGCTGAAGGTGAAGGAGGTGACGAAGTCGCTGAAGCAGATGAAGCTAAACGTGGGGGAAATGCACTCGGACCTGGAACAGGCGCAGCGGGAGAAGGTGATGCATGAGTTCAAGGCGGGACGGATCAATATTCTGGTGGCTACGGACATCGTGGCACGGGGGATTGATATCGATGACATCCGTCTGGTGATAAATTACGACGTGCCGCACGACAGCGAGGATTATGTGCACCGCATAGGGCGTACGGCGCGGGCCAACAACGACGGGGTGGCGCTGACGTTTGTAAGCGAGAAGGAGCAGACGAACTTCCGGATAATAGAGAATTTCCTGGAACGGGATATCTACAAGATAGCGGTGCCCGAGGAGCTGGGGGAAGCACCGGAGTACAGGCCGCGCGACGTGCGCAAGGGCGGCGGTAAAGGGAACCGGAAAAAGAACGGGAACCGGAAAAAGGGCAAGATGAAAGCTAAATCTGCGCAAAATTAAGGGGTTTTATTTCTAAATGTACAGGCAATTCATTATTTTTGTGGCATGATAGAATTAGCACAACATATTGAAGCGTTATTACTGGAGAATGACTGTGTCATTGTGCCGGGACTGGGGGGCTTTGTGGGACACTATACGCCGGCGGTACGGCTGGCGGAGGAGAACCGCTTTCTGCCGCCTGCACGGGTGATAGGATTCAACCCGAGCCTGAAGATGAACGATGGATTGCTGGTGCAGTCGTATGCCTCGGTGTATGGAACGAGTTTCTCGGATGCTACCCGACGCATAGAGCATCAGGTGTGCCGGCTGCAGAATAAGCTGTACGAGGAGGGAAAGGTGGAACTGGCCAACATCGGCGAGTTGCGCTGTTCGGTCTATGGGGCGCTGAGCTTTGTGCCTTTCGACAGCAAACTGACGACTCCTTATTTATATGGATGGCAGGGGTTCGAGATGCGGGAGCTGCAAGCTATGCCGCAGCAAAGAACGGCTGCTGCAGGTGCGGACAAGTCTGTGGCGCCGATACACCGACGCCGTAGGAATTTCCGGATGCAGGGGGCGGTGATTCGCCATGCCATGAGTGCGGTGGCGGCGGTGCTGCTGTTCTTCCTCTTGTCGACACCTATTGAGAATACGGGAATGATGGAGGAGAATTATGCGCGCTTGATGCCGAGTGAATTGTTCTCGCAGATGGGACATCCGTCGCTGGTGGTTACTCCGGTGGGACTGGATGTGCCGGCTGTGGCGCAACAGCAACCGAAAAAGAAGGTTACCGTGCCGGTGGCCGTGAAGGAGGTGAAGGTGAAAGCTGCTGCCACAGCGAAAGCTATGCCGGCTGAAAAGACCGTAAAGGCTGTTCCGGCTGAAAAGGCTACAAAGGCTGTTTCGGCTGAAAAGACTGTAAAAGCTGCCCCGGCTGAAAAGACTGTAAAAGCCGTTTCAGCTGAAAAGGCTGCAAAGGATATAAAGGCTGTTTCGGCTGAAAAAGCTGGTCAGACAGCGAAAGTAATACCGGCAGAAAAGCTGGTTCCGGCTGCAAAAGCAGCAAAACCCTACCACATCATCGTGGCCAGTGTGGGTTCAGAACAGGATGCCCATCGCATGGCGGAACAGTTGAAGCAGAAGGGTTTCAGCAAGGCGTGTGCCGTGATAGGAAACGGTAAAATGCGGGTGAGCATTCAGGCTTGCAGCAGTGAGGCCGAAGCGTATAAGGCGCTGAAAGAAATCCGGGCAATGGAAGCTTATCAGTCAGCCTGGGTACTGCATTGATGCGACGGGGGTGTTGCATCTCATTATCTCTCAATCTTTATTTTATTACATTGAATCATGAAACGAGTTCGTTGTCCCAAATGTGAGAATTACCTCACTTTTGATGAAACCAAGTATACAGAAGGTCAGTCGCTGGTATTTGTCTGCGACCAATGCAAGAAGCAGTTCAGCATCCGGCTGGGCAAGAGTAAGATGTCGGCTACCCGCAAAGAGGAGAAAATCAACGAGGAGGAGTTTTGCGAGGCATTCGGCAACATTACAGTGATAGAGAATGTATTCGGATTTAAACAGGTATTGCCGCTGCAGGAGGGTGACAATGTCATCGGACGCCGGTGCATAGGAACGGTTATCAATGTGCCGATAGAAACGTCGGACATGAGCATGGACCGCATCCACTGTATCATCCAGGTGAAACGGAACAAACAAGGGGAACTGGTGTATACGCTACGTGACGCTCCAAGCCTGACAGGTACATTCCTGAACAATGAAATCTTAGGCGATAAAGACCGGATACGCCTGGACGACGGAGCCATCGTAACCATCGGAGCCACGACGTTCATCCTGCATAAAGGGGGAGGAGC